>WNGA01006214.1_pt1 | contig 28189 bp, 29 predicted proteins | sample 5400061 | NCBI WGS metagenome assembly WNGA01 (sample SAMN13153366, study PRJNA577476) | soil metagenome | isolation source: 100 cm soil or saprolite under grassland replicate 2 | place: USA:California | collected 2016-06-15
GGTACGCCGTGAGCGTGGCCGCCCACTCGTCGGGCGTGCGCGACGGCGTGGTCGTGAGGCGCCAGTGGGACTCCAGGCTGTCGCCGCGGAAGAGCCCGACCTTCGTCTCGGTGTTGTTGATGTTGATGGCGAGGAGCATGGGGCAAGAAGATGGTAGAAGACGGTAGAGGACGGTAGAGGGCGAAGGTCTCAGCGCCCTCGGTCGCCCAGTGACCTGTACAGTCGCCACGTCAGGAACCCCGCTCGCTGTCGCAGATCCTCCAACGCGTCCCAATCCGGGCTCGACAGCATCGCGAGTTCTCTTGCGACGCGAAAGGTGTACCCGAGCTCCGCCAGCGAACCGATCGTGATGTCGAGAAACCGACGATACTCTCGCGCGCCGTGCTTGGATGATCCCTCGACGATGTTCGCGGCGGCCGAAAACGCAGCTCGTCGTGCCTGAGACGTCAGGCCGTAGAGTTCTTCTCTCGGGAACGACTTCGTTGCTCGGTAGGTCTCGAGCACGAGCTTGTGACACTCCTGCCATGCTCTGAGTTGCTCATAGGGTGCCATACGGACCCAACCTACCGCCGGCATGGCGGGCCGTCGGACCGTATCGTTGCCGGCGGTGACAAAATGAGGCGGCGGGAGCGATCCTCTCGCCGTCCTCTACCGTCCTCTACCGTCCTCTACCCTCTTCTACCGTCCCCTCTCACGCCAGCTCGACGCGCCCCTCGCGCACGGCGACGGTCCCCCCGCCGGCGTCCACGAGCAGGGCGCCGTCGGGACCGACCCCCCGGACGCGGCCCGCGGCGGGCGCACGCAGCTCGCGCCCGCGCAACCAGTCCCGCGCGGCGAAGGCGGCGCGCTCGTCGACCGAGAGCGCGGGCTCGCTCGCGGAGAGGCGGGCGAGGGCGGGGACGAGGCGGTCGAGCAGGTCGATCCGGCGGACTGCCGGGAGCCATTCATGCAGCGCCACCGCCCGCCGCGCGACGTCGGCGGGGATCGCGTTGCACACGTTCACCCCGACGCCGACGGCGAGCCACTGGAGCGCCACGCCCTGCCAGCGCCCCTCGCACAGGATGCCGGCGAGCTTGCGGTCGCCCAGCAGCACGTCGTTCGGCCACTTGAGGCGGGTCTCGGCGCGGCCGAGCAGGGCGTCCACCGCGTCGGCGAGCGCCAGGCCGGCGCGGATCGACACGGCGCCGAGCTCCGCGCGCGCCGGCCTGAGCAGCATGGCGAGCCACACGCCGCCCGCGGGCGAATGCCACGTGCGCCCGTCGCGCCCGCGCCCCGCCGTCTGCTCCTCCGCGATCAGCGTCGTGCCGGCGGGGACACCCGCCGCTCCGAGGTGGTGCGCCGCGTCGAGCGTCGAGCCGAGCCGCGCGACCAGCTCGCACCGCGGCACGCCCCAGCGCGGGGCCAGGTCGCCCGCGGGCACGCCGTCGAGCGTCAGGCCGGCCACAGGGCGTACGCGAGCGTCAGCACGCCCACGATCCAGCAGTACGGCGCGAACACGTGGAAGCGGCCGCGCCGGAGCAGCGCCACCAGCCACTTGATGGACCAGATACCGCCGACGAACGCCACCACGAAGCTCACCGCCCAGGGCAAGGCGCCCACGGCCGCGACGTTGAGCACCACCTGGCGTCCCTCGAGCACGGCGGCGCCGGCGATCACGGGAACGGCCATCAGGAAGCTGAAGTCCGCTGCCGCCGCGGGCGTGAGCCCTGCCCACAGGGCCGCAGCGATGGTCGCGCCCGATCGGGAGATGGCGGGAAGGATGGCGAACGCCTGGGCGAACCCGATGCCGACCGCGGCGCCCGGCGCGGGAAAGGTCCGCTCGCCGCGCGACCCACGGGTCGCCCACAGAATGACGCCCGTGATCACGAACTGGATGCCGACCCAGACCAGTGAATGGAACTGCTCCTCGATCTGGCGGTGAAACAGGACGCCGATCAAGCCGGCGGGGATCGTCGCGAGGATGAGCAACGCCGCGTAGCGCACGCTCGGGCCGTCGCCGCGCAACGCGCCGCGGGCGATTTCCCACAGCCGGGCTCCGTAAACCACCAGCACCGACCCGAGCGTGGCCACGTGCAGGGACACCTCCACGGTCACGTCCGTGAAATGGATGCCGGTGAGCGCCTCCACGAGCACGAGATGCCCGGAGCTCGAGATCGGGAGGAACTCCGTGACCCCCTGCACCAGTCCCAGGATGATTCCCTGCCACAACGTCATGCGACCCGCCCCGCCACGAGCGCCACGATCCCGACGAGCATCGCTCCTTTGAGGAGTACGGTATTGCCCGGTGTTCGTCCCACGAGCAGCCGGGTCGCGACGAGCAGCACCGCGAGCTGGGCGAACAGGGCGACCACGAAATAGGGCCACGCGTAGTGCGCCCTCGCCGGCAGCGCGAGCGAGAGCGGCACGAACAGACCGGCCAGCGCCGCCGCCACGAGCGCCGCGCGCCGGGGGCCGAAGACGATCGGCAGCGTGCGGCGCCCCAGCGCGCGGTCGCCTGGCTCGTCGTCCAGGTCCTTCACGATCTCCCGCACCAGGTGCATCCACGCCGCGAGCGTCCACGGCACGACGCCGGCCGCGGGGCGCCCCACGGCGATCGCGCCGTACATGAGCGGCAGCCCGGCGACGAGCGCGACGGCGAGGTTGCCCGCCAGACCGCGCCGCTTGAGGACCGGTGAATACGCGATCATCACGGCGAGCGCGGCGGCACCTACGAGCACCGCCGTCCCGCCGACCAGCATCGCCGCCGCGAGGCCCCCGAGCGCACCCCCCACGACGCACAGGTGCGCCGTGCCGCGCGCGATCCGTCCCGCCGCCGCAAGCGGGCGCTCGCCCCCGGGCCGGTTCACCCGGTCAGCCGCGGCGTCCCATAGATCGTTGAGGGTGTTCCCCGCCGCCGCGAAGCCGGCGGCCGCGAGCGCCGCAAAGCCGAGCAGCTTGGGGGGGGGCAGCGCGACGGTCTCGAGGGCGATCCACCCTCCGGCGAGCACGCCGGCCGCGGCGATGAGCAGGTTGTGGGCGCGGACGAGCCGCAGCACGTCACGCACGCAGGACGTCCTGATAGAGCGCTTCGTAGCGGGGCACGATCCGCTCGGCCGAGAACTCGCTGGCGCGCGCCGCCGCGCCCGCCCGAAGTCGCGCGTGCAGAGCGGGATCCTTGAGCACCGTCACGGCCCGCTCGGCGAACTCGTCCACGGCCCCGACCGGGGCCAGATATCCCGTCTCGCCGTCCACGACCACCTCCGGCAGCCCGCCGACCCGGCTGGCGAGCACGGGCACGCCGCACGCCATCGCCTCGAGCGCGCCCAGCCCGAACGACTCGTTCTGCGACGGCAGCAGGAACAGATCGCTGCCCCGCAGCAGATCCGGCACGCGATCCACCTTGCCCGGGAACCGGACGTCGGCGCGCAGGCCCAGGCGGTCCACCTCCTCCTCGGCGATATCGCGATCGGGGCCGTCGCCGGCGAGCACCAGCGTCGCGGGGAGCGCCCGCCGCACCGCGGCGAAGATCCGGACCACGTCCACGATCCGTTTCACCGGCCGGAAGTTGGACACGTGAATGAGAATCTTGTGGCCGGCGGGCGCCAGCGCGCGGCGGCACGTGCCCCCCCCGTCCGTCGCGGGAGAGAAGTCGGCCGCCGACACGAAGTTCGGGATCACCTGCACGTCACAGCCCACGCACCCGAACGCCCGGTAGGTCTCCTCCTTGAGGAACTCGGAGACGGCCGTCACGGCGTCCGAATGCTCGATCGAGAACTTGGTGATCGTGAAGTAGGAGGGGTCCTGCCCCACGAGCGTGATGTCGGTACCGTGGAGGGTAGTCACGACCTTCAGGTCGCGCTGCTCCTTGAGCATCTGCTTCGCGAGCCACGCGGTCGCCGCGTGCGGAATCGCGTAGTGCGCGTGCATCAGCTCGAGCCCTTCGCGCAGCGCCACCTCGTGCTGCTTCACGGCGAGCGCGAGGGCGTAGGGCGAGTGCTCGAACAGAGGGTAATCGGCCGGCACGACCTCGTGGAACGTCACCCGCTCGGCGTATCCCCCGCGCAGCCGGAACGGGCTCGCGTACGAGATGATGTGGACCTCGTGGCCGCGCCGCGCCAGCTCGAGCCCCAGCTCGGTCGCGACCGCGCCGGAGCCGCCGTAGGTCGGATAGCACGTAATACCGACCCGTCCCCCGTCCCCCGTCCCTCGTCCCGCAGTTGATGTCGAAACCACGTCTCCTGCCGCTTCGCGTACTGCCGGGTCGCCGCGACGATCGCGTCCCGCAGGCCCGCCTCGGGAATCCGCCCTTCGAGCAGCGCCACCACCTCGCGGTAGCCGACGCCGTCGAGCCCGGGCGCGCCCGGCGATACGCCGGCGGCGAGCACGCGCCGCACCTCGTCCACCAGCCCCGCGGCGAGCATGCGATCCACCCGCTCGGCGATCCGCCGGTGCAACGCGTCCCGCGGCAGTGTGAGATGAATGTACCACGGGCGCATGATCCCCGTCTCGCGCGCGTGCTCCTGCCACCAGCTGAGGGCGCGCCCGGTGAGCAATGCGACCTCGATCGCGCGGGCGGCGCGCTGCCGGCCGCCACCGGCGAACCGCCGGTCGAGTCGCGCCGCCCAGTGCGCCAGCTCGGCGGCGGAGAGCCGCGCGCTCCAGCGGCGCAGCCGGTCGCGCCGGGCCGCGTCGAGCGGCGGCTCGCGAAACAGCCCCTCGGCCAACGCCCGCACGTAGAAACCGGTGCCGCCCACGATGACCGGCTGCCGCCCCGCGGCGCGGATCGCGCCGAGCCACTCCGCGGCGTCGCGCGCGAACCGCCCCGCGCTGTAGCGCTCCCCCGGATCGATCAGATCGAGCCCCACGTGCGGGACGCGCGCCCGCAGCTCGGCATCCGGCTTCGCTGTCCCGATGTCGAGTGGCCGGTACACCTGGCGCGCGTCCGCCGAGATGACGGTGACCGCTGCACGCCCGGCCCACGCGGCCGCGACCGCCGTCTTCCCGACGGCGGTGGGACCGACGATTACCGGGACCAGCGGTCGGTGCGGCACCGTCAAAGTTCAGCTTCTCCCAAATCTCCGTTCGAGCTCATCCTTGGGCAGTTGAACGATGGTCGGGCGCCCGTGCACGTCGTGGGCGGGAAGCGTGGCGGTCAGCAGGCGCGCCATGAGCTCGCGCATCTCCTCGGGCTCGAGGCGCTGCCCCGCCTTGATGGCGGCACGACACGCGAACGTGGCGCCGAAGCGCTCCAGCCGGCTCGCGAGCGCTCCCCCCGCGCCCCCCGCGCCCCCTGCGCCCCCGTCGAACCGGCCGCCGGCGAGATCCGCCACCAGCTCCTGCAGGCAGCGGCCGGCGTCGAAGCGCGGGTGCGGGTTGGGCACCGTGTGTACGACGACGGTGCGGCCGGAGAACGGCTCCACCTCGTAGCCGACGCGGCGCAGCAGCTCGCGGTGCGCCTCGATCACCTCGAGCTCCGGCGCGGTGAACTCGAGCGTCAACGGGAGCAGCAGCCGCTGCGCAGGCGCGCCGTCGCCCGAGAGCTGGCGCATCACCCGCTCATACAGCACGCGCTCGTGCGCCGAGTGCTGATCCACGATGGCGACGCCGGAGTCGGTTTGGAAGACGATATAGGTATCGAACACTTGAAGCAGAGGCGGGGCTCGGGGCTCGGGGCTCGTGGCTCGGGGGTCGCCGGCGAACATTTCGAGCGGCACAGCGGAGCCGCCCGCGACATTCCAAGCCCCGAGCCCCGAGCCCCCAGCCCCGAGCCCCAGCGGCGCAGCCGCCTCGAGGGGCCCGAGCGCCCGTCGCACCGCCTCTTCGACCACCTTCTCCACGAAGAACTTGTCACGGAACCGGACCTCGAGCTTCGCCGGGTGGACGTTCACGTCCACGGCGTCGCCGGGGAGGTCGAGGAACAGGATGAGCGAAGGCCGGTCGCCCGGCGCGATGGTGGACCGGTAGCCGGCCTCCGCCGCCCGCAGGATGAACGGATCGCGGATCGGCCGCCCGCGCACGAACACGTACCCCTTGCGCCCCGCGGGCTTCGCCTGCGCGGGGCGCTGCGCGAAGCCGTGCACCTCGAGCGGCCCCTCTCGGTGCGCCACCGGCAGGAGGGTCTCGGCGAGCCCGCGGCCCCATAGAGCGTGCACGCGGTCGATGGAGCGCGCCGCCGGCTGGACCTCGATCAGCGCGCGCTCGTCGCTCGTGAGCGTGAAGGCGACGTCCGGGCGCGTGAGCGCCAGCACGGTGAGCGCTTCGACCACGGCTCGCGTCTCGGTCGTCTGGGCGCGCAGGAACTTGCGGCGGGCGGGCGTATTGAAGAACAGCGCGCGCACGGTCACCGTCGTCCCGCGCGTCCGCACGGCGTCCTCGGCGGCCTCGCGCCGCCCTCCGACGAGGCGGAGCCGCGTGCCGCTCGCGCCGTCGGCCGACGTCTCGAGCTCGAAGCGCGACACCGACGCGATGGCGGGCAGCGCTTCGCCGCGGAAGCCGAACGTCCCCACCCCGATCAGGTCCGCGGCCTCGCGGATCTTGCTCGTCGCATGGCGCGACAGCGCGAGCTCGGCGTCGGCGCGGCTCATCCCGTCGCCGTCGTCGCTCACGCGGATCAGGCTCTTGCCACCGTCCTCGATCTCGACCCGCACCGCCCGGGCGCCCGCGTCGAGCGCGTTCTCGACCAGCTCCTTCACGACCGATGCCGGGCGCTCGACCACCTCGCCGGCCGCGATCTGGTCGGCGACCCGCGGCGGCAGGACGGCGACGCGGCCCCCGCGGCCCCCCCCCGTCACAACCGCACCACTTCGGAGGCGAGCACCCAGCCGTGCACGCCGTCCGCGCGGCGCACCTCGAGCCAGGCGCCCCCCCCGTAGCGCCGCGCCACGAGGAGCGCCGCACCCGGCTCGACCGTGGACACGGGACTCGCCCCGCCGTACGGGGCGACGCGCACCTGCGTCCCGGGATTGATCACGACCGCCACGGGCCGCGCCCGCCGCGCCGCGGCGAGCCCGCCGAGCCCCGCCGCCAGGAGGGTGAGGACCGCGAGGCCGATCACGACGGTGCGCCGCCGCCGTGCGATGACCGCGCCCCAGAGGACCAACCAGCAGGCTGCCGCCGCGAGCGCCCATTCGTGGGGCGTCGCGCGCCCCGCTGCGAGCAGCGGCTCGGTCGCGGCGTCGGGCGCCGGGAGGAGGGCGCGGGCGCGCCGCAACAGCGGGTCCCGCGGCGCGAGTCGCGCGGCCACGGCCCAGGCGGCGGTCGCCTTGCCGTCCGCGGCCGCGCGGTACAGCGTGGCGCCGAGGTTGTACCAGTGCGCGGGCACGCCCGGCTCCGCGGCGGCCCGCGCGGCGAACGAATCGGCGGCGGCGCGCAGCGCGCCCGCGTCGTACAGCGCCTCGGCGCTCGGCCCCTGCGCGGCGCCCGCGTGCGCCGCCGCGAGCGCCACCAGCGCGAGCAGCGCCGCGACACGACGCCGCCCCCCGGACGGCTCTGCACCGAGCACCTGCAGCACCTGTTCGAGCTCCGCCGCCAGCTCCACCGCATCCCCCAGCCCGTCGGGCCCGTAGCGCGCCGCGCGCAGCCGGTCGCGCAGCCGCATCACGTGATCGGCCACCGCGTTCTCGACGCCCGACGCGCGCAGCGCCCGCGCCAGGCCGTCCCCGTCGCGCGCCTGCGCGTCGGGAACATGGTTCGCGAGCACGCTGTGGAACGCGCGCTCGAGCCGGCCGAGCCGCGTGAGCGGCGCCGCCGCCGCGAGCGCGTCGGGCGCGAGCCGCGGCGCGCCGCGGCGGCGCGACAGCCACGCGACGAGCGGCGGCCCGACGAGCAACGCGAGCCAGCCCCACGGGATCAGGTCGCGCGCCAGCGCGTCGCTCCACACCGCGATCGCGGGTCGGGCGAGCGGCGGCAGCGCGCGCGCCGCGCGCGGCTCGATCCCCGGCGCCACGGCGAGCGCGCGGGGAGCGGTGGCCGCTGCGGCGTACCGGCCGGCGGCGATGTCGTAGTAGGGGTAGCGCACGTCCGGCAGCAGGAACGAGCCCGCCGAGTCCGGCACGACCAGGTAGTGGAACGTCTTGGTACCGCCGATCCGGCCGTCGCGCGGGGTGACCCGCATCCCCGTCTCGCCGGCGTAGGCGCGGAACCCGGCCGGCCACCGGATCGCGGGCTCGGGCCAGAGGGCCACGTTCCCCACACCGGACACCGTCGCCATCACGTCGATCGGCTCCCCCACGCGGCTGTCGGCCGGATCGATCGTCAACGCGAGGTCGAGTCCCTGAGCGACCACGTGCTGGTCCCCGACGGGCCGTCCGGCCTCTGGGAGAGGCAGTACGGTGACCGGCAGCGAATCGCTCCGCAGCGAAAAGCGCTCCTCGCGACTGAAGAAGGAGAAACTGGCCGGAACCGCATACTGAACCGTGGCCGGGGGAATCACGATGCGCCCGGGCGCGAGCGGGAACACCGCCTGGTGCGCCACGAACAGATCGAGCCACTGCCCCCGCACGAGCCGCGACGCCGCCACCTCGCTCGGCGCCGCACCCGGATACGCCCACACGCCCTCGGGCGTTTGCAGAGTGAGAACCGGCGCCCGGCGCAGCCGCCCGCGCAACTCCCGCGGGAACCACGCCGCTGCGATCACGTCGAACTGCTGCCCGACCAGCCCCGAGTCGCCCGGAACAATCACGGTGAGCGCGACGCGGTCGCTCCGCGAGGGTGCCGGGGACGGCGCGGCGTCGATGAGGCTGCGCGCGATCGGGGAGAGCGTCGTCGCCAGGCCGACGGCGGCGCTGTCAACGCTCACGGTGATCGGCGCCGTCCCGACCTCGCGGCGGCCCTGGCGTACCCGCACCGGGCCGACCACGAGCGTGCCGGGACGCTGCGCCCGCAGCTGCAGCTCGCGGGTGGTGGTGCGCACGGGGCCGCCCAGGCCCTCGATCGTCACCTCGGTCACCTCGCGCGAGCCCACGATCGCGAACCCGGTGAGCGCCGGCAGCACCACTGAGACCGGCTCGGCCGAGCGCGTGCGGGCGCGCACGGTCAGCAACAGCTGCTCACCCGCCGTCAGGCGCACGCGGTCCACGCGCGCCGTCACGTCGAGCGCGGCCCCGTCCACTCCTTGGGGGCCCTGCAGCGCGACGAGCAGCCAGAGAGCCGTGATCACCAGTCCTTCACCCCCGGCTCGGCGGCGCGTCGCAGGTGGCCGGTGCGGTCGCGCCGCGTGTTCAGCTCCTCCTGGCCGAGCGACCGGAGGATCTCGTCCGCCTGAGCCTGGCTGAGTCCTCCGGCCTGCCCCCCATCGCCCCGGGCGCCACCACCCCCCTGACCACCACCGCCCCCGCCGCCTCCCCCGCCGCCGCCCGAGGGTGGTGCGTTCTGCCGGGTGCTCGACCCGCCGCCGCGCCGCCGGACCGCGAGCTCGAGGTTCCATTTGGCGGCGACGTTGCCCGGCTGCAGCAACAGCGCCTCGCGGTAGGCGCGCTCGGCGTCCGTGAGGTGGGCGTCGCGGTTCGCGCTGTCCGCGTCGGCGAGGCGCAGCCCCAGCAGTCCGAGGTTGTAGAGGGCGCGGAACCGCAGCTCGGGGTCGAGCGAGGCGCCGGCGTGCGTCAGGGCCGCCTGCGCCGTTTCGGCGTCCGAGTCGGCGAGGGCCGCGGTCCCGGCGTTGTACCAAGCGGTATCGTCGTGGCGGCGCCTGGCAAGCTCCGTCATGTAGGCCTCGCGCGCCCGCGCGAGCTGCCGCGCATCCCACGCCTTCTCCGCGGGCGTGCGCGGGCGGGAGGGCGGGGGGGGCGAGGGGGGGGGCGGCTGCTGCGCCACCGCCCGCGGCGGAGTGAGGCAGATCAGCGCGAGCCCGATGAGCGCCGCGGTGCGCCGGGTGGCGGCCTGCACCACGAGCAGCAGGGCGGCGAGCATGAGCGGCACCCAGGCGCGGGCGCGCCCGCGCTCGGCGCGGCTCTCGCTCGCGCGGGCGCGCTTGTACGACGCGACGAGGTCGCGCACCGCGCCCGCCTGATCGGGGAGGTCGGCGGCGACGAGCGTCCCCTGCGCCGCGTCCGCGACGGCGCCCAGCACGTCGTCACGCCGCGCCGTCTCGATCACCGCGCCTTCGTCGCTTCGCTGCCAGCCGACCAGCGTCCGGCGATCGTCGCGCACGGGGATGCGCGCGGGCGCCCGGCCGCCTTCGGCGACGAGAATCAGGTGGACGCCGGCCGCCCGGAGACGCTCCGCCTGGGCGACGATCCCGGCGAGGGTGTCGTGCGCTTCGCCGTCGGTGAACACGACCAGCACGCGGTCGGCCAGGTCGGAGCCGGCGCGCAGCAGCTCCGCGCCCTGGCGCAGCGCCGGCGCGAGGGCGGTCCCCCCTTCGGAGGCGACGTCGGGATCGAGCGCGTCGAGGTAGAGCGTGAGCGCGGAGCCGTCGATCGAGAGCGGCGCCAGGATATAGCTCGAGCCGGCGAAGGCGACCAGGCCGATCCGGTCGCCGTCCAGGTCCTGCAGGAGCCGCCGCGCCTCGCGCAGCGCGCGCCCCAGGCGGCTCGGGCGCGCGTCCTCGGCGAGCATCGAGCGTGAGATGTCCACGGCGATCACGAGCGAGAGCCCGCGGGTCTCCGTCACGATCCGCTCTTCACCCCACCGCGGGCCGGCCAGCGCCACGACGCCGAGGAACGCGGACACCGAGAGCGCGGTGGGCCCGAGGCGTCCCGCGGCGAGCGCGCGGCGCACCGTCTCTTCCGACCACAGAGCCGCGCGCCGGATGCGCGCGCGCCGGGCCCACGCCGCCGCGAACCACATCGCGCCGCCGACCAGCGGCGCCAGCGCCAGCACCACCGGGGCGTCGAAGGTCATCAGGGCACCCGGATCGCGAGCGTCGCCGAGAGGACGACCTCGAGCGCCAGGGCCAGGAGTCCCAGCGCCAGCGGGACCCGGTACGCTTCCTCGTAGCGCCGGTACACGACCTGCTCCACGGTCGTCTTCTCCAGCCGGTTGATTTCCTCGAACACGTGCCGCAGCGACTCCGTGTCGGTGGCGCGGTAGTAGCGCCCCCCGGTCATCGAAGCGATCTCGGTCATGAGCGGCTCGTCGATCTCGACCGGCATCATCTGATAGCGGAGACCCTCGAGCCCCTGGCCCGTCGGCACGGGAGCCTCTCCCCGGATGCCGACCCCGATCACGTAGATCCGGATGCCGAGCGCCGCCGCCGCCTGCGCCGCCGTTCGCGGGTCCACGGTGCCGCGGTTGTTGACGCCGTCGGTGATCAGCACCATCACCTTGCTCTTCCCCGGAGCGCGCCGCAGCCGGTTCGCCGCGGTGCCGATGCCCGTACCGATGGCGGTCCCGTCCTCGAGGATGCCGATCTTCAGATCGCGCAGCGCCTGGTCGAGCACGGCGTAGTCGTTGGTGAGGGGCACGAGCGTCAGCGCCTGGGCCGCGAACGCGACCAGGCCGATCCGGTCGGACGCGCGCGCCTGCACGAAGTCGAGCGCCGTCCGCTTCGCCACGTCGATCCGGTTCGCCGGCGCGAAGTCCTCGGCCAGCATGCTGCTCGACAGATCAATGGCGAGCACGATCGAGATTCCTTCGCTGCGCGTCTCGGTGCGCGCCGCCCCGACCCGGGGACCGGCGGCGGCGACGATCCACGCCCCGAGGCACAGGCTCCGGAGGCTCACGGGCAGCCGGGCGACCCACAGCCGCGCCGCCACCCCGCTCGCGGGCCGGACGTCGCTCATGCGCGTGCCGCGGAGCCCGCCCAGGCGCTTGTTGCGGAGCCACCACCAGAGCGGGAGCGCGGCGAGGACGAGCAGCAGGATCGGCCGCGCGAAGCTCACGGGGCGAGTTCCTGGGCGAGCCCGCGGGCCATCGCGGCGAGGCCAGCCACGTCGGTGCCGTGGGCGGAGGCGAACGCCACGCGGTCGAGCTGCTCGAGCAGGTCCCGCAGCTCGCGCACCGGCGCGTCGGGCCGGACCCGCGCGACGACGGCGAGGCACTCCTGCGTGCTGAGCGCAGGGTGCGCCTCGGGGACCGCGCGGGCGAGTGCCGCGCGCAGGTGCCACGTCGCCCGCGCGGCCACCGCCTTCGGCTCCCCGGCGGCCAGCCAGCGGGCGTCCGGGACCTCATGTTCCACTGGAACGTGAACCGGGGCGACGACCTCGCGTGGCGGACGCCGTCGCAACACGATCCCGGCCGCGAGCACGCCGGCGGATACGGCGACGGCGGCGAGCGGCAGGAGTGGATTGCGGCGCTCGGGGCGCAGGGGGCCGATGAGCCCCCGCGGCGCCGCCCGACGCAGCGTATCCGGAAGGACGCTCGCGACGGTGAAGCTCGCCGTGCCACCGCCCGTCGAGTCGGCCCGGCCGTCGGGACCGAGCCGCCAGATCGGCGGCAGCGCGATGGTCTCGGCCCCGGGGGCCCACGCGACCACGGGGTAGCGCACCACCCACCCTCCTGGAACCCGGAGCACCGCGGGGTCGCCGAGCGCCTCGACTTGCTCGGTGGCCTCGAGCTTCCCCGCCCGCACCCGCCATCCCCCCGGTACGCTAATCAAACGCTGGAGCCAAATCGTATCTCCGACCGTCGGACGAGCCGGAGTGGCAACCCAGTCACCGCCCTGCCCCGTTGCCAGACGCCAGGACGCCAAGACGCCAACGATAACACCGAGGACCGTCCTGGCCGCACCTCGTACAACGTAGCGTCGTAGCGTCCTACAACGGGGGTTCATCGTTTCAGCCGTCGCGCGCGTTCGGCGAACGCCCGCCGCAAAGGCACGCCGTAGGGGACGCTCGTCTGGAGTGCCACGCGGTCCACGCCTGCCTGGATCAGCCTGCGGCCGCGCTCGCGCAGCTGCCGCTCCGCCGCGACCCGCACGCGCGTGCGGGTCGGGCCGTGGCTCGTGTCGAGGAGCACCCGCTGGCCGGTCTCGGCGTCCTCCATGTCCACCCAGCCGGCGTCGGGCAGCTCGAGCTCGCGCGGATCGTCGATCGTGATGGCGACCACGTCGTGGCCGGCCGCGAGTTGCGCCAGGGGATCTTCCCAGCCGTCCCCCCGGAAGTCCGAGAGCACGACGAGGATGGAGCGGTGGCGCAGCAGCTTCGCGGCGTAGCGCAGCGCCTCGCCCAGGTTCGTACCCTGCCCCCGCGGCGTGAACGCGACCAGGTCGCGGATCACGCGCAGCGCGTGCGGCCGTCCCTTCGCGGGACGCACCACGTACTCGACCTTGTCCGCGAACATGAGCGCGCCCACGCGGTCGTTGTGGCGCGCCGCCGCCAGCGCGAGCACCGCGGCCACCTCCACGGCCAGCCCCGCCTTGGTGTAGGGACGGCCGAACTGGCACGACCCGGACTGGTCCACCACGAGGAGCAGCGTGATCTCCCGCTCCTCGTGGAATGTCTTCACGAAAGGGTGGCCCATCCGCGCCGAGACGTTCCAGTCGATGGCGCGGAAGTCGTCCCCCTGCTGGTACGCGCGCACCTCCGCGAACTCGATGCCCTGCCCGCGGAAGACCGAGCGGTATTCGCCCGTAAAGAGGGAGTTGACGAGGGAGCGAGCGCGGAGCTCGATCCCCTTGACCTGTCGCAGGATTTCGGGGGTGACGGCCCGCCGGCGGATGCGGACCGGGGGTGTGCCGCCACGCCGACGCTCTTGTCCTTCGTACGTCACGGCACGCCCACGGCCTCCAGGATCCTGGCGATCACGCGGTCGGCGTCCATGTCCTCGGCTTCCGCCTCGAACGTGAGCAGCACGCGGTGCCGCAGCACGTCGAACGCCATCGCCTTCACGTCTTCCGGCACGACGTAGGCGCGGCCGCGCAGGTAGGCGTGCGCGCGCGCCGCCTGGGCCAGGTAGATCGATGCGCGCGGGCTCGCGCCGAATGCGATCAGGGGCTTGAGCTCCGGCAGACCGATGGCCTGCGGCTCGCGGGTGCCCCGCACGACGTCCACGATGTAATCGACGACCTTCTGGTCCATGAACAGCTCGGCGATCGCGCTCCGCGCGGCCAGGATGTCGTCCGCCTCGGCGATGCGCTCCACCTCGATCGGGCGTCCCGACGCCATGCGCGCCACGATCTCCTTCTCGGCGTCGCGCGTCGGGTAGCCCACCCGCACCTTGAGCATGAAGCGGTCGAGCTGCGCCTCGGGCAGCGGGTACGTCCCCTCCTGCTCGATCGGGTTCTGGGTCGCGAGCACCAGGAACGGCTCTCCCAGGAAGAACGTCTCGCCGCCGATCGTCACCTGCTTCTCCTGCATCGCCTCCAGCAGCGCGGACTGCACCTTCGCGGGCGCGCGGTTGATCTCGTCCGCCAGCACGAGGTTCGCGAACAGCGGCCCCTTCTTGGCGTAGAACTCCTGCGACCGCTGGTCGAACACCATGGTGCCGATCACGTCCGCGGGCAGCAGATCGGGAGTGAACTGGATCCGCGAGAAGGCGATCCGCAGGCATTCCGCCACGCTGCGCACCGCGAGCGTCTTCGCGAGCCCCGGCACGCCTTCGAGCAGGACGTGTCCACCCGTGAGCAGGCCCACGAGCAGGCGCTCGACCATCAGCTCCTGTCCGACCACGCGCTTCGCCACCTCGCGCGCGATCGACTGCGCCAGGGCTGCATCGCTTGCCTTCACCGCGCGTGTCGTCATTTCAGCGCCGCCTCCGCCGCCTTTCGCACCGCCGGCTCCTTGTCCCTGCTGTAGAGTTCCAACAGCCCCCGCGCCTCGGGCCGCGCGATGTGGCGCAGCCCGTCCACCGCGGCCGCCCGCACCGTCGTGTTCCGGCGGCGGCTCATCCGACCTCCCGGCTCGGCGTAACGCGCCAGCACCTCCAGCGCTTCCGTCGCCCCGAGCCGCCCGATGGCCCGCAACAACTCCGCCTGTACCCCTTCGTCCGGCTCCTGGTCCAGCCGCCGGATGAGGACGGTGGACGACGCGGGGTCGCCCCCGGCGGCGACCGCGCGGGCCGCCGCCAGCCGGACCATCACGCTTTCGTCCTTCAAGGCGGGCATCACCGGCCGTGAGATCTCCCGCCCCCCGGCCTCGGCGAGACCGAGCAGGGCGGCCTCCCGCACGAACTCGGAGCGGTGCCGGATCAGCGGCACGAGCAGCGCCGCCGCCTGCGGGCTCCCGGTGAGCCCGATCAGCTCCGCCGCCGCCGCCACCAGCTGCGGGTCCTTGTCCGCGAGCCGGCTCTGGAGCGGCTCGAGCGCCCGATCGGCCGCCTTGCGCACCGCCGCGCGGTACGGCGCGCGGGAGTCGAGCCGCGTGGCGATGAACGCGTCCAGAAGCAGCGGCATCGACAGCGCGGCGAGCGCCCCGACCGCCGCGACGAGCGCTTCACGCTCCTCCGGTGGCACGCGCGCCTCACCCATCCGCTGGACCATCCGCTCGACCAGGGTGCGGTCGGAGAGCGCGAGGGCCGCCTTGTCGATCGCTGCCAGCAGATCCGCATCCTGCGCCGCCAGGAGCAGGCGGTCGAGCGCGGCGATCGCATCCGCCACCGTGGCCGCGTCGCGCTGCTGCAGCAGGGCGGGCGCCAGAGCGGCCAGCTTGTCCACCGCCGAGCGCTGCTCCTCCGGCGTCGCCGCCGCTTTGAGCCCGGTGACAGCGCGCTTCGCCTCGACCTCGGGCGGCAGCACGTCGGACCGGAACACGGTGCTGGGCCGCTTCCCCGCGAGACCGGCGTCGGCTGCGGGCGCCGCGGGCCGCGGCGGCGCTGCGGCCCCTCCCCCGGCGGCCGGCGGCGCGTCGGGCGGCGCCGGCGTGCGCAACCGCTCGAGCCGCGCCGTCGTGCGGCGGGCCAGCGCGAGCGTCACCCGCCCCAGCGTCGGGTCGTCGGGCAGGATCGTGCCCATGGCGACCTTAAAGAGGGCGAGGACGTGGTCGGCGGTCATGCCGGGATTCAGCGTCATGGCACGCACGCCCCGCGCGTACAGCAACCCGGCGAGCTCCGCGATCTGCGTGTTGCGCGGCAGCATATGCTGACCCTGCCAGTGCAGGCCGGTGGCGCCGATCTTCCATTCGACGGTGCCGAGCGCTGCGAGCAACGGCAGCGCCTCGCCGATCTGGCGCAGCGCTTCCAGCACCGCCGGGTGGCTCGGCGGATAGAGGCGCATCAGCCGGAACGTCGTGCCGATGGCGCCGAGCGCGCGGTCGATTCCTGCGGTATCCGCTGCCATGAGGTCAGCGCTTGATCCGCTCCCCCCGGTCTTCGTATCGGAAGACCCACGTGGCGAACCGGGCCGGCTCGATCGGATCGTCGGCGCCGATGGCCGTCCAGTCCACGTCGCTCCCCGACTCCGCCGCGCGGCTGCGACGTCGCTCGGCCTGGGCCACCATTTCCTGGGCCCGCTTGACCCACATCCCGAACTGCTCCGGCCGCAGGTCCACCCAGCCGCGCGGCGCCGCGGCCCGGGGGTCATACCCGTCCCCGGAGGGGGGTACGACGACCAGACTGCCGCGGTACAACCGCTCGCCGTCCGGCGCCAGGATCGGGATTCCCACCGACACAATATGGCTCCGCAGCGCCGCGTCGCGGGTCACGAGCGCGTGGGCCTCCGCGGCGAGCTGCTTCGCCTTGGACTGGGCGAGCTGCCGTACGCTCGGGCACAGCAGCGCGCACAGGTGCGCCTCCCACAGCAGCTTGGTGAGCCGGGGCGGCCCGAGCATCTCGTACGCGACGCTGCGGCTCTGGGTCTGGTGCTCGAGGGTGCGGAGGTGCTCGAGCGCGTGCGCCCGCAGCAGCGCCGCCCGATAGGTCGGGCCGGCGGTGGCGGCGTCGAGCGCGGCCACCACGTCGCGCCCGGTGGCCCGGCCCTCGAGCTCCATCAGCACGTACTCCGCGACCTCTTCCGGTGTGATGAACTCCATCTGGCCGAGCGCCGTCACCGTCTCGAATTCATCGCGCGAGAACAGCCCGTTTTCGCCCACGTCGATGAACACCCCTTCGAGCGCCTTGCCGAGCTCGCACCACGGGCGCGCGTCGGGGCGGAACGCCTCCGCCAGCGGCACCGGGGAAGGGCAATCGACGAGCGGAATCGGCTTCCCCTTGCGGCGGATCGGTCCGAACCCGATCTCGCGCCAGGCGATCGTCGCCGTCGGCTTGATCTCCACCGTCGCGGGCGCGCCGGGGGTGCGACCCATGAGAAACAGCAGCAGCGACTGCGCCCCCGCCACTGCGGATTTCGCGAGCAGGGTGCGGCTCGGTCGCTCCTCGGAGTGCGTGTAGGGAATGTTGAAGCCCATCCCGCCCGTGCCGCTCGTCCCGATCTTGACGTACGCCTTCGTCTCGGCGCGCCGCAGCGCCTCGTGGAGGATCTGCACGTGCCGGATGAGCCGCGGCGTCGTCAGCACGAGCACGTGCCGCTCCACCGCCGCCCGGTCGAGCTTCCCCTCCGCCGCGAGCTCCAGGAGCTGCTGCGCGCTGTGCACGATGTCCTCATAGGCGAAGGCGGTCGCGGTGTTGATGCTGTCCACGACCGCCTCGGGGCGGTACTTCATCAAGAGCTGGCACAGGAAGCTGCGGTCCAGGATGTCGTCGGTCAGGTCCCCGAGGAGGTCGTGCAGCAGCAGCGCGCGGTGCTCGGGCTGGTTGACGATCGCGCCGTGCTCGAGCCGCGCCAGGTCGGCGGGGATGAAGACGTCGCCCCACTCGACGTCGATCGCCGTGCGGCCGCGGTAGGGCTCGAGCGTGCGGGCCGTGGCCTTCACCTCGTCCTCGAACAGCGCCACGAGCACGATCCGGCGCGGGGCGGCCGCGAGCAACCGGCGGGCCACGGCGCGCCCGACCAGCCCGCTGCCGCCCAGGATCATCGCCGTCCGATCACGCAGTTCCATGCAGTCGCTCGATGGCCCCGATCTCGGCAGGAGAAAGCCGCCGGTATTTCCCAGCGGCGAGCCGCCCCAGGCGCACCGGCCCGTACGCGACGCGGTGCAGCCACTCAACCTTGAGCCCCAGCGCCTCCGCAAGCCGCCGCACGATCCGATGGCGTCCTTCGGCGAGGGTGAGCTCGATCTCCACGCCGCCGTCCACCGGCCGCGCGCGGGAGCTCACCACCCGCACCGGACGGCCGTCGATCACCGGCGGGCGGGCCAGCGCCGCGCGCACCGCCGCGGCGTCGAGCCCGTGCGCCCGCAGCCAATAGGTGCGCGACACCGCGAAGCGTGGGTGCATGAGGTGATGGGCGCCCGCCCCGTCCGTGGTGAGCAGCAGCAGGCCGGACGTCATCACATCCAGCCGTCCAACGTACGTGAGCCCGGGGACCTTGGGGAGGAGGTCGTACACCGTGCGCCGCCCCTCGGGATCGCCCCGGCTCACGACGTAACCGACCGGCTTGTTGAGCGCGAGCCACGTCACGGGCGCTGGGCGCACGGCCCGGCCGTCCACCGTGACGCGCTGCCGCGCCGGATCCACGCTCGAGCCGAGCGCGGCGACGGCGCCGTCCACGCGTACCCGGCCCGCGCGGATCAGCTCCTCGGCCTTGCGGCGCGACGTCACGCCCGCGCGCGCCAGGGCGCGCTGCAGGCGCATCAGCGTCATTCTGGTTCGGCGGGCGCGGGCGGCCGGAGCGCCACCGACAGCTCGTCCAGCCGCGGCAGCTCGTCCAGGTCCTTCAGCCCGAGGATCTCCAGGAACTGCGGCGTGGTGCCGTAGAGCAGCGGCCGGCCGAGCCCCTCGCCCCGGGTGACCACTTCGATCAACCCGCGCTCGAGCAGCTTGTCGATCACGGCGCCCGAATCGACCCCCCGGATCTCGTCCACCTCGATCCGCCCCACCGGCTGCCGGTAGGCGATGATGGCCAGCGTCTCGAGCGCGGCCGGGCTGAGCCGGCGCGGGCGCAACGCGAACTGCGCGCGCTCGACCGCCTCCGCATACTCGCGCCGCGTGAGGAACTGCCATCCCTGCGCGATCTCCACCAGCTCCACGCCGTGGTCCTCCGCCGCGTAGGCCGCGCGGATCTCCTCGAGCCCCGCGCGCACCGCCGGCTCTCCCGCCTGCGCGTCGAGCGTCAGGAGCTCGCCGACGGGGAGCGGGCGCGACGCCGCGAACAGCGCGGCCTCAAGCAGCTTCGCGAGGGGGCTCACGGCGGATCACGATGGGGGTGAACGGCCCGTCCTGCCGCAGCGTCAGCGACCCGCGCTTCGCCAGCTCGAGCAAGGCGATGAAGGCGGACAGCACGTCCACGATGCTGGGACGCGCGCCCACGACGTCGAGCCACCCGAACGTGGCGCGCTCGGCGAGCAACGCCTGGATCCGCGCCGTCGCGCCCTCCACGTCGAGCGGCCGCGGCACCACGCGGTGCAGCATCGGCTCGGGAATCAGCGCGATCACCCGCTCCGCGGCCGCCAGGAGGTCGTTGAGCTCGATCACCAACGGGGCGGGCGGCGCGGACGGCGGCTCGGGCGCGAAGCCGCGGCCGAACTGCTCGGCCCGCCGCGCGGCGGCCTGCGCCAGCCAGTCCACCAGCTCGCGAATCTGCTGGTACTCGAGCAGGCGGCGCACCAGCGCCGCGCGGGGATCCTCCCACTCGTCGTCTCCCAGGCGGCGCGGCAGGAGCAGCTGCGCCTTGACGCGCAACAGCCGGGCGGCCATCTCGAGGTAGTCGGCCGCCTGGTTCAGCCCGAGCTCGTTGATGACCGCGAGGAACTGATCGGCGATCTTCGCGATCGGGAGGTCGGTGATGTCGACCTCGTCCTCGCGAATCAGGTGCAGCAGCAGGTCCAAGGGGCCCGAGAACTGCTCGAGCTCGACGACGAAGCCGGCCGGACCTTCGACCACCGGGTTCACGGATGCGCTCACGTGGGATACGCCCCGGAAGAGACGGCGAACCCACGCACCAGCGCCCAGCCGACGCCCATGAGATGGTAGGCCGGCCAGAGCAACACCTGGAGCGCGCCGGGGAAAACCCACACGAGCAACATGACGGGGAAGAATCCAAAGGCTTGCAGCTGGCGGTACTTCAGCCCAGCTCCCGGCGGGAGCAGGTAGTAGAACACGTGACTGCCGTCCAGCGGCGGCACGGGAATCAGATTGAAGAACGCGAGCACGACGTTCAGCCACATGCCCCACCACAGCATGCGCTGCACGATCTCGAACGTCCCGCTGAGCGACGGCGCCGCGCTGCCCACGACCCCCACCAGGGCGTACAGCAGCGTGCACACGACGAACAACCCGAGGTTGACCGTGATCCCTGCGAGGGAGACGATGATGTCCCCCCGGCGGAACTGGCGGTACTTTCGCGGGTTGACGGGCACCGGCTTGGCGGCTCCGAACGGGGGCGCCCCGATCCTCCACAGCAGGAACGGGACGATGACCGTCATCCACGGGTCGATGTGCTTGAGGGGATTGAGCGTCAGCCGCCCGAGCATGTAGGCGGTGTCGTCGCCCTGCCGGTACGCGGCCTCGGCGTGGGCGTATTCGTGGGCCACCATCGAAAACAGGAGCACCGGGGCCCAGACGAGAAATTCGAACGAGATAGCTCGGCTCGGGGGTCGGTGACCGCCTAAGATAACGACCCGGCGGGGCCCCGGTCAACGGCGTAGCGCCTTGACCGACCTGCACTTACCCTCTATCTTCCGCGCCTCACGAGGAGACCATCGGTGCCGCGAATCAAGTCCGCCAAAAAAGCTATGCGCCAAGGCCGCGCGCGCCACGAGCGCAACCGCGCCCAGCGTTCCGCACTGCGCACCGCGCTGAAGCGCGTGCGTTCCGCCACCACGTCCGACCAGGCCGCGCAGGCGTACCGCGCCGCCGCCCAACTGCTCGATCGCGCCGCGCGCAAGGGTTTGATCCACGACAACAACGCGGCGCGGCACAAGTCTCGTTTGGCGGCGGCGGTCAGGAAACTGGCCAAATAACGAGTAGGGGCGCAGCATGCTGCGCCCCTACATCGTCCCATTGGTCGCGCGCCGTCTTACACCGCCGCCAATTCTGCTCCGCACTGCTCGCAGTACCACTCCGTCGCCAGGTTCATCGTCCCGCAGGCCCTGCACTTGAGCGTTTTCGCGGCTTCCTCGTCCCCATTCTCGCCCGGCACCTCGGGCACGATGGGCGTGGGCGAAGGCGCCTCGCCCTTCTCGTCCTCGGTGACGGACTTGAGGAACGCGAGCTCGTCCTGGTGGCCGGCCGCCTGCTGCGGCCTCAGCGTGGAAGGAGGGACGACCTTCATCCCCGGCTTCGCCAGCACGAGGGCATCCAGCTCTTCGAGCTTCTCGATGTCGCCCTCCACCGCTTGCAGCTCCTCGCGCACGGACACGAGCTCGGCGAGCACGTCCTTGTGCACCTGGCTCCACTGCCCCTCGTCATACTCACCGACGGCATGACGCAGCTCCGTCTCGGTCAGCTTCTCCGCGACGAGCGCTTCCTTCTTCTGCAGCTCGCTCCGGAGGTGCTTCTTCTCGTCGACGGCGCGGCGGGCGCTCTCGGCGTGGGCCTTGAGCTCCTCGGTCACGGCCGCGAGCCGGGCCTCGTAGTCGGCCCGCACGCGCACGCGAACGCCCTCGGGCGTGGCGTCCGCGGCGCTGTTCAGCCGCGCGATCCACGCCTCATACTGCCGCCGCTCCTCCAGCAGCCGCTGGATGACCGCCGTGCTCTTCGAAGACCCTTTAGGCATCCCGCTCCCGTGCTGTGGCCTTGAGGCGGGTGACGGCGTCCGCCGGAAGCGCTGTCACCCGGCCGAGGAGGCGCGCCGTGACGAGGATGCGCGCCGCGTGCTCGAGACTCTCCATCCGGATCCAGGCCGCATCGAGCGTTTCCCCCACCGTCACCGCGCCGTGGTTGGCGAGCAGCCAGGCGGCGTGGCCTGCGAGATAGGGCTCAATCCGGTCCCCCAACTCCGGGCTCCCCGGCGTCCCATAAGGTACGACCGGCACCCGGCCACACTGCAAGATAAGCTCTGGCAGCACAAGTGTATCCAGCCCCTCACCCGCGACGGCGAACCCCGTCGCCGCCGGCGGGTGGGCGTGCACCACCGCGCCCACGTCAGGCCGGCGGACCAGGATCCGCAGGTGTAAGTCCAATTCACTCGTGGGGTTGCGACGGCCGCGCCGCTTCCGGCCCGACAGGTCCACCTCCACCATGTCGGACGGCGCGACGAGCGCCTTGATCAGGCCGCTCGGCGTCACGAGGACGCGGTCGCGCCCGAGGCGCACGGCGAGATTGCCATCCTGCCCCGCGATCAGACCCCGCTCCGCGAGCTGCCGGCAGCACAACGCCATCCGGCGGGCCGCCTCGCGCGCGTTCATCGGCCTCCCCGGCCTCCCCCGCCCCCGCACCCCTCCGCGGGCGCCTCGGCTCCGTGGACGATCTTGCCGCCGACCAGCATGAGCACGGCCCGCCCCGTGAGGGCGCGGCCTGCGAACGGCGTGTTCCGGCTCTTCGAGAAAAACGCCGTCGGCTCGACGGTCCAGCGCGCGGCGACGTCGAGCACCGCCACGTCGGCGGGCGCGCCGGGCTTCAGCGTCCCCCCCGGAAGCCGGAACACCGCGGCCGGAACCGTGCTCATCCGGCGCAGCAGCTCGGGCAGCGACAGCACGCCGCCCAGCACCAGCTCGGTGTGCGCCACGCCGAACGCTGTCTCCAGTCCCACGATCCCGAACGGGGCGTCGTCGAAGGCCGCCTCCTTCGCGTCGTACGCGTGCGGCGCGTGATCGGAGGCGATGCAGTCGATCACGCCGTCCGCGAGCGCCGTCCGCAGCGCCGTGACGTCCGCTGCTTCCCGCAGCGGCGGGTTCATCTTTGCGTGCGTGTCGTACCCCTCGCACGCCCGGTCGGTCAGGGTCAGGTGGTGCGGCGTCACTTCGGCGGTGACGCGGACGCCGTGCTCCTTGGCGCGGCGGATCAGCTCCACCGACCCGCGCGTGGAGACGTGACACAGGTGCACGTGGCCGCCCGTGAGCTCGGCCAGGAGGATGTCGCGGCCGACCATGATCTCCTCGGCCGCCGCGGGCATGCCCTTCAGACCGAGCCGGGCGGAGACGAGCCCCTCGTGCATCACGCCGCCCGCGGCCAGCGTCGGCTCCTCGCAGTGGTCCGCGACGGGGATCTCGAAGGTGCGCGCGTACTCGAGCGCGGTGCGCATGAGGTGGCTCGACACGACGGGCCGGCCGTCGTCCGACACCGCCACCGCGCCCGCGCCCACCATCTCGCCGAACTCGGAGAGCCGCTCGCCCCTCTCGCCCACCGAGATCGCCCCGATCGGATATACGCGGGCGAGCCCCGCGCGCACCGACTGGCGCACGATGAACCCGACCGCCGCCTGGTTGTCGGTGACGGGGTCGGTGTTGGGCATGGCGCACACGGCGGTGAATCCCCCCGCGGCGGCGGCGCGCGCCCCGGTCGCGATCGTCTCCACGTCCTCGTTCCCGGGCTCGCGCAGGTGGACGTGCACGTCCACGAGCCCTGGCGCCACGACCTGGCCGCCCACGTCGCGCACCTCGGCGCCGTCGGGGGGGGGGCCCAGCCCACGGCCGACCGCGGCGATCTTGCCGTCCTGAATGAGGACGTCCGCCGTCTGGTCGAAATCGCGGCTCGGGTCGATCACCCGCCCGCCCGTGAGGAGCAGCGGCCGCGTCACTCGGCGCCTCCGGGTCCCTTCGCCGCGTCGGCCAGCTCGGGCCGCCCGCCGGCGAGCAGGTACAGCACCGCCATCCGCACCGCCACGCCGTTCGTCACCTGCTCGAGGATCACGCTGTACGGCCCGTCGGCCACCCGCGAATCGATCTCGACGCCCCGGTTCATCGGGCCCGGGTGCATGATCGTCAGCTCGCGCGGCGTCTTCTCCAGCCGCTCCGGCGTCACGCCGAACACGCGGTAGTACTCCCGCAGGCTCGGGATGAAGCCCTTCTCCATGCGCTCGAGCTGCAACCGCAGGACGTTCAGCACGTCCGCCCACTCGATCGCTTCCTCGATGCGGCGGAACCGGCACACCCCCAGCTGCTCGATGCCGCGCGGCAGCAGGGTGTCGGGCCCGCACACCCCCACCTCGGCGCCGAGCTTCGTGAGGCCCCAGATGTTCGAGCGGGCGACGCGCGAGTGCAGCACGTCGCCCACGAGGCAGACCTTGAGCCCTTCGATGCGGCCGTGCTTGTCGCGGATGGTGAGCAGGTCGAGGAGCGCCTGCGTGGGGTGCTCGTGCTGGCCGTCGCCCGCGTTGATCACGTTGGAACGGATGCGGTCGCCCAGGAACCCGGCCGCCCCGGACGAGGGGTGGCGGATCACCACCATGTCGATCCGCATCGCCTCGAGGTTCCGGGCGGTATCGACGAGGGTCTCCCCCTTCTGCACCGAGCTGCCGCTCGCCGCCACGTTCACGGTGTCGGCCGAGAGGCGCTTTTCGGCGAACTCGAAGGAGATGCGCGTACGGGTGGAGGCTTCGAAGAACAGGTTGACGATCGTTTTGCCGCGCAGCGCGGGGACCTTCTTGATGGGGCGCTCGGACACTTCCTTGAACGGCTCTGCGGTGTCGAGGATCAGGCGGATCTGGTCCGCGGAGAGGTGCTCGAGTCCGATCAGATCCTTCCCGAGGGCGGTGCTCATGATCCGTGCGCTCTCGCCAGATTCACCTCATCCTTCCCGTCCAGCTCTTCCAGGAGCACGTCGACCCGCTCGTTCGAGTTGACTTTCACCTGCTTCCCCACGACGTCCGGTTGGATCGGCAGCTCGCGGCCGCCGCGGTCCACCAGGACGCAGAGCGAGATGCGCTTGGGCCGGCCGAAGTCCGCGAGCTCGTCCAGGGCGGCGCGCACCGTGCGGCCCGTGTAGAGCACGTCGTCCACGATCACCACGTGCTTGCCGGAGAGGTCGCCCGGAATGCGGGTCTCGCCGATCACCGGCTTGGGACCGATCGTCTCGAGGTCGTCGCGGTACAGGGTGATGTCGAGGGCGCCGCGGGGGACCAGCACCCCTTCTTCCTTCTCGATGAGCCGGGCGATCCGTTCGGCGAGCTCGACGCCGCGCCGCTGGATGCCGATGAGGACGAGATCGCCGGTGCCGTGGGCCAGCTCCAGCACTTCGACCGCCATACGCTGAAGCGCCCGCGACAAGGCGCGGGCGTCCAGGATGGTGGTCCGTTCGGGCCGGCTCATCTCAGGCGTGGAAGTTAACTAGCGGAACACCGGGGTCAACGGCGGATCACCTTTGAGCACCGCCTGCACGTTCGCGAGCGCGATCGCCGCCATCTGGCGCCGGGTCTCGAGCGTGGCGCTCCCGATGTGCGGCAGCAGGACCGTCCGCGGGGCCGCGAGGAGCCGGGGGTGGATCGCGGGCTCCTCGAGGTAGACGTCGAGCCCCGCCGCGCCGAGCCGGCCCTCCTCGAGCGCCGCAGCGAGCGCCTCCTCGCGGATCAGGTCGCCGCGCGCCGTGTTCACGAGGATGGCCGTCGGCTTCATCCGCCGCAGGGTGTCGGCGTTGATGATGCCCTTGGTCTCGGGGACCGACGGCACGTGCAGCGACAGCACGTCGCTCTCCTGCAGCAGGCGGGACAGCTCGACCCGCGCGGCGCCGGTCTCCCGCTCGAAGTCGGGCCGCGGATTGCGCGCGCTGTACAGGACCCGCATCCCGAACGGCTTTGCCCGGCGGCCCACCGCCTGCCCGATCCGGCCCGCCCCGAGCAGGCCGAGCGTCCGGCCTCGCAGCTCCACCCCGAGCAGCAGCTCGGGATGCCACCCCGTCCACCGGCCGCTCCGCACCAGCTCGGTGCCTTCCACGACGCGGCGGGCGCAGGCGAGGATCAGCGCCCACGCCAGGTCGGCGGTCGCGTCCGTGAGCACGTCCGGGGTGTTCGTGACGGTGATGCCGCGCAGCTCGGCGGCCACCACATCCACGTTGTCGTGACCGACGGCGCAGTTCGCGACGACCTTGAGCCTGGGGAGGTACTTGAACTCGGTGCCGCCCACCCAGCGGGAGAGGAGCGGCACGATCGCGACGTAGTCGCCCCTGGGGGTGGGCTGCGTCGCGCCGATCCAGGTGACGTCGAGGCCGGCCAGCTGCTCGGGCTCGAGGAGGTTCTGCAATTCGGCGGCGACGAGGACGGAGTGCCCCACTACCTCCTCATCTGCGCCCGGCGAATCGAATCATCCACGGCGAGCGCGCGCTCGGGGCTCCATTTGTGGTACAGCTGGAGGCACGCGCCGGCTTGCATCTGCCGCTGGCGGGTACACGCGAGCACCTGCTCCCGGTGCTTCTTGCTGTCGTGGCGCCACAGCGAGTCTTCCGCGCCCTTGGCCCGGGCGTCCGCCCAGCCATACCCGATGAGGCAGCTGGCGATCTCTCCGGACGGATCGACGGCGCACTGCTTCACCTCCTTCACGTGCCTCGCGGCATCCGCGCGCCACCCCGAATCCGCCGCCGTTTGCGCGATGCTGTCCTGCTGCTGCTGGAACTTGGTCGCCACGGCGAGCGCCTCCGCCTGCTTCCACTTGTACTGCAGCACGAGACACTGCGCGGCGCCCTTCGCGTCCATGGTGATGGCGCTGCAGGACCGCACTTCCTCGGCCTTCCTCGCGGCGGACTTGCACGCCAACGCGGCGATCGGCACGAGCACGACCAGCGATGACTTCATCCAACGCATCGGGACCCTCCGGCGTGGAAGACGACTGGGTCGGGCAGGCGCACGGACAGGGTGGGATTCGAACCCACGGTACCCTTGCGGGCACACCGGTTTTCGAGACCGGCCGTTTCAACCGCTCACGCACCTGTCCTTACGTCGAGACGCTTGGACGCCGAGACGCCGCGTGGATACGAGGATGAGTCGCGGGGTGAGGAGAGGCCTCTTCCCTCGGCCCTCACATCCACTCGGCGTCTCGGCGCCTCGGCGCCTTTGTTACGTAGCGGATAGGGTGGGATTCGAACCCACGAAACGGTTACCCGTTTACACGCTCTCCAGGCGTGTGCCTTCAGCCGCTCGGCCACCTATCCAAACGACGAGACGCCTAGACGCCGAGGCGCACAGACGCGTAGTAAATAAACAAGGCTCCGCGGTTTCGCTACGGGCAGGCTCCCGAATGAACCCTGCCTCCCCGTTCATGCGTATCATTCGGCAGCCCTCAACTGGAGGATCCGTGAACACGCTGCCGACGAAACGCGAGCCCCCCGAACCCACCGAGGTCGAAGACACGCCAACGTGGCGCGAGCTGGCGGAACGGTTCCGCGACATCGTGAAGGACGTGCTGCGGGAAGGCAAGGAGATCGAGCGCGACCTCGAACCGAGGCTCCTCCCCGCCCTGAAGCGGATGAAGGCCGAACTGGAGAAGCTGATTGCGAAGCTCGAAGAGCGGGCTAAAGGGGCTCGAAGCGCGCGCTGAAATGGCGGAGCCAGGGCGCCTGCTCCACCATGCGGTACCCGCGCAGCCGATCCTTGCGCCGCGCCACCTCGCCGATCACCTCGGCGACGTAGTCGATGTGGCTCTGCGTGTAGGTGCGGCGCGGCACGGCCAGCCGCACCAGCTCCATCGCGGCCGGCGTTTCGCCGCCGTCCGGCCGCCGCTTGCCGAACATCACCGAGCCGATCTCGACGCCGCGCACGCCGCCGACCCGGTAGAGCTCCACCGCCAGCGCCTGCGCGGGGTATTGCGCGGGCGCGATGTGTGGCAGCAGGGCCTTCGCATCGAGGTACACGGCGTGCCCGCCCGGCGGCTGCACCACCGGAACGCCCGCCGCCACGGCCTTCTCGGCCAGGTACGCCGTGGAGCGGAGCCGGTACTTGAGGTAGTCGTCGTCCAGCACCACCCGTCCGCGAGCGCGAACATCGCGCGGGCGATCTCGCGCGGCGTCTGCTCTGCCTGCCCCTCCTCCCGGAGCTTGATGAAGTACGCGTTCTCGGCGAAGCGGCAGGCGTCGAGGTAGAGCGGGATACCGTGCCGGTCGCACACCGCCCGCACCGCTTTCAGGTTCGCGAGGCTCACCGGCTGGCCGCCGCCCGAGTTGTTGGTGACCGTCACCATCACCATGGGCACGCGGTCGCGGCCGACTTCCGCGATCGTCGCCTCGAGCGCCGCCACGTCCATGTTGCCCTTGAACGGATGCTGCGCCGCGGGCACCCGCCCCTCGGGGATCACCAGGTCGCGGGCCTCGGCGCCGCAGTACTCGATGTTGGCGCGCGTAGTGTCGAAGTGCGTGTTGTTCGGCACGACCTGCCCCGGCTTCACCATCACGGAGAACAGGATCCGCTCGGCGGCCCGCCCCTGGTGCGTGGGGATCACTTCCTTGAGACCCGTGATCGCGCGCACCACGTCCTGGAACC
>WNGA01011401.1_pt1 | contig 28174 bp, 26 predicted proteins | sample 5400061 | NCBI WGS metagenome assembly WNGA01 (sample SAMN13153366, study PRJNA577476) | soil metagenome | isolation source: 100 cm soil or saprolite under grassland replicate 2 | place: USA:California | collected 2016-06-15
TCGAGTCGCAACAATTCCCTAACCTCACGGTGCTCTCGCACCCATTGATCCAGCACAAGCTCACGATCCTGCGCGATAAACGCACCAGCACGCGCGACTTCAAGCAGCTGGTGAACGAGATCGCGATGCTGATGGCCTACGAGGTGACGAAGGACCTGCCGCTCGAATCGGTGGACATCGAAACGCCGCTCGAGAAGACGTCGGGGACTCAGGTGGCGGGGAAGAAGCTGACGCTGGTGCCGATCCTGCGCGCCGGGCTCGGTATGGTGGAAGGCATTTCGCAGCTCATCCCCTCCGCGCGGGTGGGCCACATCGGTCTGTATCGCGACCACTCCACCCTGCAGCCCGTGGACTACTACTTCAAAATTCCGTCTGGTGAGGCGGACCGCGCATTCTTCCTGCTCGACCCGATGCTGGCCACGGGCGGCTCGGCGGTCGCGGCAGTCAGCGCGTTGTCCCGTGCCGGAGCGCAGAAGATTCGGTTCCTGTGCCTCGTTGCTGCCCCCGAAGGGGTGAGGGCGATGCTGGATGCCCACCCCAGGGTGCCCGTGTACGCCGCGTCCCTCGATCGGGAGTTGAATTCCAAGGGATATATCCTCCCCGGCCTGGGGGACGCCGGCGACCGCCTGTTTGGCACCAGGTAGGGCCTGCCCACGTAACCCTTTTGTCGTCCCCCGTGTCCCATCAGTAGTTACGAGACCAGTCCGTCACCTCGGAGCGTCGTGGACGAATCACAGCTGATTGCCCGCGTCCGCGCCGGGGATAGCGCCGCAGAGCACGCGCTGTATGACGCTCATGTGGACCGCGTGTACCGCCTGGCTTTCCGGCTCGCGGGCGACGATGCCCTCGCGCAGGATTTCACCCAGGAAACGTTCATTCGCGCGTTCGACCGGCTCGGCTCGTTCCGTGGCGATGCCGCGTTTTCGACCTGGCTACACACCATCACGACGACGGTCGTGTTGAATGGCTTGCGCAAGGTGAAACGGTTTCGGCAGCGGGAGACAGACATCGATGACGCACAGACCATTGGCGTCAGTCGTCGCGAAGCAGAGCCGGATCTAAAGGCGCGGCTCACCAAGGCGATCGATGAGTTACCGGAGGGTTACCGGACGGTGTTCGTGATGCACGACGTCGAGGGCTACACCCACGAAGAGATCGGCGCCGCCTTAGGCGTCGAGACGGGCACGTCGAAGGCACAGCTGTCGCGCGCGCGGGCGAAGTTGCGCGTGGCGCTGTCGGACTTCGCAGGAGAATGGATGAAATGACGCAGGAACACGAAGATCCCAAGTTCGACCAGTGGCTCCAGGATGCGGCCAAATCGTACCACTCCCCACTCCCCACTCCCCGTGAGGCGATGTGGAAGAGGATCGAGGCCGCTCGCCAGAATACGCACGTCATCGAGCTGCGCCCCTGGATGCGCTGGGCGGTGGCGGCCGCGGCCGTTCTGATTCTCGGCATCGGGATCGGCCGCTGGACGGCGCATCAACCCGCGGCCGGGAACGGCACGACTACCCTGGCCGCGGCGGACTCGACGCTAACCGCCACGTCCGATCTCGGTTATCAGATCGCGGCAACGCAGTACCTGTCGCACACGGAGGCGTTCCTGACGTCGTTCCGGGCGGACATCGGGTCGCATCATGGGGCGAACAGCGCGCGCTTCGCCGGTCAGGCGCGGGATCTCCTCAGCACGACGCGTCTCATGCTCGATTCGCCCGCGGCCAAGGATCAGCGGCTGCGGTCGCTGCTCGAGGATCTGGAGCTGTTGCTCGTGCAGATCTCGCAACTCGATCCGTCGCGCGACGGGCACGATACCGACCTCATCACGCAAGGCATGAACCAATCGAACGTGTTGCCCAAGTTGCGCTCGGTGATTCCCGCCGGGCCCGTACCGGTGCGCACAGAAGGAGCACTCTGATGTTGTCTTACCTGTCCCTCGTGCTCGCCGTCTCGAGCGCCGTGCAGGCTACGCCGGCGCCAGCTCCACACGCGCGGGCCCACAAGCGCGCGCGTGCGACCACGATCACGTCGTTCATCGCGCCCGTTGCCGCGCTCGAGGCCGGCGCACAGGCGCTTGTCATGGCACAACCGGACATCGAAGCGCTCACCGCGCAGGCACCCGTGCTCGCCATGGCTGCCAGCGACCTGCAAATCGCCGCGTTGCAATTGACGGCAGCGCCCGTGGCCTTCGCCGCGCCGGTGTTCTTCTGGGACGGCGATGATGACGAAGACGTCAGCGAGCCCGAGTGGCCGGACCAGGCGCAAGCCGATGTGGCCGATTCGCTCTACCGCGTCGCGCGACAGGCGCTGAACCAGAATCAGTACGACCGGGCCGCGGAGCTGTTCCGCAGAATCCGCGATCGCTACCCGCGTTCGACGTACGTCCCCAATACCTACTACTGGCAGGCGTTCGCGTTGTATCGGTCGGGTTCCGATGACAACCTGCGCGCCGCACGCACCGCGCTCCGCGCCCAAGCCGACCGCCATCCCAAGGCCACGACGAGCCGCGATGCCCGTGTGCTGCTGCGCCGTGTGCAGGGCGAGCTGGCGCGGCGCGGTGACTCCGAAGCGGCCGAAGATATTAATCGCGAGGCCGAAACCGCCGCTCCACCGGCCATCGCCTCGACCCCTGGAGCTCCGGAGGCCGCAATGGCACCGGTGGGTCCCGCGACGGCCATCCCCGGCCCATCGGGGCGGCATCCGGGGAGCAACGGCTCCTGCGATGACGACGATGATATGCGCATCGCGGCGCTGAACGCGGTCCTTCAGATGGACCCGGATCGTGCCGTGCCGCTGCTCAAGACGGTGCTCGCACGACGTGATGAGGGTTCGACCTGCCTGCGCCGGAAGGCCGTATTCCTCGTGTCGCAGAAGCGCACCGATGAGACGTCACGAATTCTGCTCGATGCGGTCCGCTCCGATCCCGACCAGGAAGTGCGGGAGCAAGCGGTGTTCTGGCTGTCGCAGGTTCCCGGTGATGAGACCGTCGCCGCACTCGATTCGATCCTGCGCGGATCGAAAGATTCCGACATTCAGGAAAAGGCGATCTTCGCGTTGTCGCAGCATCACAGCGCCCGCGCGGCCGCGACGCTGCGGGATTTTGCCGCGCGGCGTGATGCCAACAGCGATCTGCGAGAGAAAGCCATCTTCTGGATCGGGCAGACACGGTCGCCCGACAACGCGCAATTCCTCAAGGACCTCTATGCCAGGGTGGAGAACGACGATCTCAAGGAAAAGATCATCTTCTCACTCTCGCAGATGGGCGGCGCGGACAATTATCGCTGGCTCATGGATATCGCGCTGAACCAGAAAGAGGACATCGAGATCCGCAAGAAAGCGCTGTTCTGGGCGGGACAGGGGCACAACGTCGATGTCGCGGATCTGGTGCGGCTGTACGACAGCATGAACGATCGGGAAATGAAGGAACAGCTGATCTTCGTGTACTCCCAGCGCCGCGAAGAAGCAGCGCTCGACAAGCTCTTTCAAATCGGGAAAACCGATCCCGACCGTGAGCTCCGGAAGAAGGCGATCTTCTGGATCGGCCAGTCGCGGAGCCCGCGCGCGGCGCAGTATCTCCAGGAGTTGATCAACCAATGAAAACCCGTGCGTCGTGCGTCGTGCGTGGTGCCTTGTTTCTCTTGATGGCGAGCAGCGCCACCGCGCAGACCTTGGATCAGCGTGTCGCTCGAGCCCCCGACGGCCCGGTGCGGTTCAGTTTCGCGGCCAAGCCGGGCGTCTACGGCAACGGCCGCAACATGATCAGCTGGGACTGCGACAAGGGCCATTGCCACAACCAGGTCGATGGGAATTGGAACGACCACGACGACTGGGACGCCCCATGCGACTCCGGCCCGGTCCGCGTGGCGCTCACCAAAAGCAGCGGCCGGATAACTGATCTGCGCGTCTACGTCGGCGGTGAGTGGCGGACCAGCACGACCGCGACGGATCTCGGCACGGTCGGCACGAAGGACGCCGCAAGCTATCTGCTCGCGCTCGCGTTGAAAGATGAGAGCCGCGCCTCCGAAAAGGCGATCTTCCCCGCCGTGCTCGCCGACAGCGTCACGATCTGGCCGGATTTGCTGAAGATCGCCAAGTCCGACCAGGTCTCTCGCAAGGTGCGGCGCTCGGCGGTCTTCTGGCTGGGCCAGGCGGCCGGCGATGCGGCGACCCGCGGCCTCACCGATCTGGTGGATGACGGCGGTGCCGACCACGAAGTGCGCGAGACGGCAGTGTTCGCTCTGTCGCAGCGGCCGCGCGATGAAGGTGTGCCCGCGCTGATCCGTATCGCCAGGCAAAACAAAGACCCTGACCTCCGGCGCAAGGCGATCTTCTGGCTGGGTCAATCGGACGATCCCCGCGCGCTGTCGTTGTTCGAGGAGTTACTCACCCGCCCCTAGTATCTTGTGGCATGCCTTTCTGGACCGGACGGCGTGCCCTCGGCGGGATCCTCCTTGCAGTCGTCCTGATCGCCCTCGGCTGGGCGGCCGTGGTGGTCTCGGTAGCCATCCACGCCGCGCATGATGAGGCCACCGGCGCCGACGCCATCGTGGTGCTCGGCGCCGCGCAGTACAATGGCCGGCCCTCACCCGTGTTTCGCGCTCGACTCGATCACGCAGCAACGCTTTACCAACGTGGCCTGGCACCGACCGTGCTGGTCACTGGAGACGTCGGCGCCCGCGATACGCTCAACGAGGCCGACGTCGGCCGTGATTACCTGGTGCGACTCGGCATTCCCGACAACGCGGCTATCCCCCTAGCAGGTGGTCATGACACCTTCACTTCGCTCGAACAAGTAAAGCGCTGGTTCGCCGGACGTGACAGCCGCCGAGTCCTGCTCGTCAGCGACGGCTTTCATATGCTGAGATTGCAAATCATTGCGAGACGCCTGGGGCTGACGCCGTACACTTCGCCGGCTGCAGGCTCACCCATTCATGCCAACGCGCGCCGCAACGCGGGCTATCTGTTCGCCGAAGGCTTCAAGGTGCCTTTCACCTGGCTTTTTCAGCGCTGAACAGGAGTCTCGGAATGCAGCTCGACAGTAAACGAATCCACGCCGGTCGGGTGATAGACCTGGACGTGGATACGGTGCGCTTTCCTGACGGCTCCACGGGACAGCTCGAAATCATCCGTCACCCAGGAGCCGCCGCCGTGGTTCCGTTTGCTTCGGATCCACGCGGTGACGACCCCACGATCCTGCTCATTCAACAGTACCGATATGCCACGAACGGGCCGTTGATCGAAATCCCGGCGGGACGGTTGAATCCTGGAGAAGATCCGCGGATATGTGCGCAACGGGAGTTGCTCGAAGAGGTAGGTGTGAAAGCGGGGCGGCTCGAGCGTCTTACTACTATATGGACAACGCCTGGATTCACCGACGAGCGCATTCACCTTTTTTGGGCAGCGGACCTGACCGCAGACAAACATGCTCGGGAGCCAGACGAATTCATCGAGGTGACGCCAACGCCCCTATCGGAGGCGCTCGAGCTCATCCGCAGCGGCGAGATTTCCGACGCAAAAACGGCCCTAGCGCTCCTGTTTGTGGCAGGTTTCGTCCTGGAGCATTAGTCCTTTTCCGCTCTTCAGATCTAGATCAAATGTGGAATTGCGTCGTCCCCAGGCGGGGACAATATTGCCATTTCGCAGTTCATTGCGAATCGCAACCGGCTGTGCGATAAGGAGTTAATCCCATAGCTTGGGAGGCACGGTTTGTGCCAAGTCCACATAACGTGAATCAAGGCATGGTTTTCCGTGTTCCTGACCGAAACACAGGGCTAGCTATGCGGACTACGCTGAAACGTCCCACACCGGCCGTCGACTCGCAGCGAGCGCTGCAGCGCGAGGCGTTGCATGAGCTGGACGACGGGCAGGTCGTGATGCGCCACCTGGCGGGTGAGCCCCAGGCGTTCGGCACTTTGGTCGACCGCTACCAGACTCGGCTCCTCAATTTCGTCAACCGGACGATCGGGGATCGCGAGCGCGCTGAGGACCTCGTGCAGGAAGTGTTCATCCGGGTTTTCCGCCACCTGCACCGTTTCGATCAGACCAAGAAATTCTCGACGTGGATCTACACGATCGCGTCGAACCTCGCAAAGAACGAGCTGCGTAACCGCAGCCGCAACCCCTTGGTGCTGTTTCAGACGATCAAGAAGAACTGGGAAGCCGATCATCGGCCCTTGCAGTTCGAGGACACGACGGCGCGGCCGGACGATCTCTACCGCAAGCGGTTCCTGAAAGACGCCGTGGACCAGTGCGTCCAGCGCCTGCCAGAACACCACCGGGAGGTGTTCGTGCTCCGGGAGCTCGAAGGGAAGAGCTACCAGGAGATCGCAGAGATCACCGGGTGCAATTTGGGGACGGTCAAGAGCCGCCTGAATCGAGCACGAAACAGCTTCGCCCAGCTCATCGGCCCCATCCTCGTTTAGGCACAACTCGCGTGTTTTTGCCCCGGCTGCGGAACACTCCGTGGTCGGGGGTGGTACATTCTCCACCATGGTCTGCAGGGAATTCCTCGAGCGGCATAGCGATTTCCGGGACGGCATCCTGACGTCATCCCGGGAGCTGCGTCGTTGTTCCCGACATATCGCCCATTGCGCGACCTGCCGACGCTACGACGCTACCGTCCGTCAGGCCGTACAGGCATTGCACGCCGCCTCCCCCATCGCTCCCTCAGCGGATTTTCGCCAGCGTCTCGACGCGCGACTTGCGGTGGAGCGCCGGAGGGTTCCACGGCCCCCCGTGCAGGCCGGTGTGTCGGCAACGATGCTCGTGCTCGCCGCACTTGCGCTCTTCTTCTTCGAGCTCGCCCAACGTCCGCGCATTGCGCGAGCTCCGCTGCTTCCGCCGGTCGCGGCGCCGAAACCGGTTGCGAGCGCGGGCCTGCCGTTCGTCTCGTTCCAGGACCCGCGCGCTCGTATTGTCAGCGGAAATCCTTATCCGTACGGCACCACGCTCTTCCAGCCCGCAGCCGCGTCGCGTTAGCATCTTTTCGGCCTTTCTCCGGGCACAGGGGCGGGGTAACTTCGCTGGATGGCGGCGCTCACCCTCGATGCGCTCCTTCGCAGTCTAAAGAAGGGCACTCGCGTCCCCGAACCTGTCTATCTGCTGTACGGTGACGAAGATGTCCTCAAGGACGAGGCCATCCGCGCGCTCGTGGACATGACGGTGGGATCCAGCCGGGACTTCAATCTGGATGTCCGTTTCGCTCCCGATCTGACGCCCGAATCGTTTCATGCGCTTGTGAACACGCCGCCGATGCTGGCCGATCGACGCGCCGTGGTGATTCGGGGTGTGGAGCAGCTCGGCAAGCGAAAAACCAAGCTGCGCGATGAGGTGGTACGGTACCTCGCGTCACCCAATCCGACCACTTTGCTTGTGCTCGTCGTCGCAGCGGGCGAGGAGCCCGATACCGATCTTGTCCGAGCGTCGACCTCCGTCGAGTTCGAGGCGCTCTCCGCCGAGCGCGTGCCTCGCTGGCTGCAACACCGCGCGACTACGCTGGGGCTCACGCTGAATGCGGACGCCACGGAGCTGCTCTTGAAGGCGGTTGAGAATGACCTGACCACGCTCGGCCGCGAGCTCGAGAAGCTCGCCTCGCTGACCGCGGGAACGAGCCGACCCGTGACTGCCGAGGACGTTTCCAGCCTTGTCGGCGTGCGTCACGGCGAGACAGTGTTCGATCTCGTTGAGGCGGCCCTGGAGCGAAAGGTCGCGCGTGCGGCCCAGCTCGTGGAGCCGGTCCTCGAACAGGCCGGCATGAGCGGCGTCAAGATCATTTCTTTGCTCGGCACGCACCTCGTAGGGACGGCACTGGCGCGCTCTGAGCGCGATCGCGGCGTGCACGTTGCTCGCTTGCCCGACACTCTGTACCGGCAGATGCAGGGCGTCCGGCCTTACGGCATGCGCAGCTACAAAGATGAAGCGGCACGGTGGACCGCCTGGAGCGGCTTATGGACCGCGCGCGAACTCGGTCACTCCCTGCGCGCGGCGCTCGCGGCGGATAACGCATTGAAGACCGCGACGGTATCTGACGATCGGGGGATCGTGACGCAGCTGGTGCTGGGGTTTGCCGCGACGAAGCGAGCAGCCGCATGAAACGGCTGTTTGTGGTGCTGATGCTCTTGGCCGTCCGGCCGTCCGGCCGTCTGGCCGCCCAGACAGACGCTCGCCTCGTCGACGCGCTCCGCCTCGCGCAATCCGGCCAGGTGGATTCCGGTCGCAGCATCGTGCGCCGGTTGCTCGCGACGTTGTCCTCCGGCGACTCGGTGTATCCACAGGCGCTGCTCGCGGCAGCGAAGATCGCGCCCGATGCGCCGACGGTCGCTTCCTATCTCAACCGCATCGTCGTCGAGTATGGCGCCGGACCGTGGGCCGACGACGCCCTGTTGTTGCTCACGCAGCTCTATTGGGCGCAACGGGACCCGGCGCAAACGGTCCAGTATGCCGAGCGACTGAACCGCGACTACCCCGATTCGCCGCTGCGTTCGCGGGCAAACTTCTCTGCCGCGCGCGCCTACTTCGAGCTCAAGAACGAAACACGCGGCTGCGAGTTGATCCGGCAAGCGTTGGACGGCGCCGCAGACGACGTCGAATTCAAGAATCAGGTAAGCTTCTACGCGTCGCGGTGCAGTGCCACCTCGACCGCGAACACGACCACAGCGACACCCACATCGGCCGTTACCGGAGCGAAGGTCCCGCCAGCGTCCCACGCCTACGCCGTCCAGGTACTCGCCGTCAAGAGCGCCGTCCAGGTAGATGACATGCTCACCCGGCTCAAGGTGATGGGCTTCGACGCACGCGTCGTACGGGACTCCAGCGGCTTCTTCAAAGTGCGCGTCGGTCGCTACGCGACGCGCGAGGAGGCGCAACGCGCGCAGTCGCGCCTGAAGCAAAAAGTTGGCGGGCAGCCATTCGTGGTGGATGAGCCGTGACAGCGGTGACCCCCCCCGAAACGCCGCTGATGCAGCAGTACCGTGACATCAAGGCCCGCCATCCCCAGGCCATCTTGTTTTTCCGGATGGGCGACTTCTACGAGATGTTCGAGGATGATGCCAAGCTCGCCGCGCGCGAGTTGGGGCTGACGCTCACCTCGCGGAATAACGGCGGCGCGGCTGAGGTCCCGCTCGCGGGTGTTCCCGTGAAGGCCGTCACCGAGTACCTCCGGCGGCTCATCGCCAAGGGCCACCGCGTCGCAATCTGTGAGCAGATCGAGGATCCGAAGCTCGCCAAAGGCGTCGTCCGCAGAGCCGTGGTCGAGACGGTGACGCCTGGCACCGTGCTCACCGACGACTGGCTCGTTCGCAACCGGAATAACTACATCGTCGCGGTGGATCCCCGCGGCGTGGCCGCGGGGATCGCTACCCTCGACATAACCACCGGGGAGCTGATCCTCGAGGTCGTCCCCGCCGCGGACGTCGAGTCAGCGCTGGGGCGCTACGAGGCGCGCGAGCTGGTTGCTCCGGCGGATGTTCCGGTTGCTGCGTTCGCTACCACGCTGACCCCACGCGAAGGATGGGAGTTTGACCCTGAGCTCGCCCGCGAAGACCTGATGCGGACCTACGGCATCGCTTCGCTCGATGGCCTTGGCGTCAGCGCGGAGGACGGTCCCGCCGTCGGCGCGGCCGGCGCGTTGCTGCGCTACGCGCGCGAGCTCAAGCCCGGCGGCCTGCCACACCTGGCGCACCCCACCATCGTGCGGCGGGGCGATGTGCTGCCGCTCGACGAGATGACGCGGCGCAATCTCGAGCTCGTCGAGCCGCTGCGCGCTGGGGGGGGCGCCGAGGGGGGAGGCTCGACGCTGCTGGAAGTCATCGACCGCACCCTGACCCCGATGGGGGGCCGGCAGCTGCGCCGCTGGCTGCTGGCTCCGCTGGTGGACCCAGCCGCGATCAATGCACGGCTCGATGCGGTCGGGGTGCTGGTTGGCGATGGCCGCGGACGTGAGCGGCTGCGCGAAGCGCTCGACGGCGTGCGCGATCTCGAGCGACTGGCGGGACGGGCGGCGCTCGGACGGGCCACACCGCGCGAGCTGGGCGCCCTGCGCGATTCGATCCTGCGATTACCGGACGTGGCGGGCGCACTGGGCGGGTTTGAGGGCCGCGAGCGGTCCGCCCTTCTCGAAACGAGTGCGCACGAGCTCGACCTGCTCACCGATATCGGCGAGGAGCTGGCGCGCGCGCTCGTCGAGCAACCACCCGCTCAGCTCGACGATGGCGACGCGATCAGGCCGGGGTACGATAGCGACCTCGACGACTTGAAGGCCGCGCGCGACGGCGGCAAGCAGTACATCGCCGCGCTGCAGTCACGCGAGCGAGAGCGCACCGGCATTGCGTCGCTCAAAGTCGGCTTCAACAAGGTCTTCGGCTATTACATCGAGGTCACGCATACCCATCGGGAGCGCATCCCGGCGGATTACGAGCGGCGCCAAACGCTCACCGGTGCGGAGCGCTACGTCACGCCCGATCTGAAGGAATACGAAGCCAAAGTGCTCGGCGCCGAGGAGCGCATCGCCGCTCGCGAGGCGGAAGTGCTGGACCAGCTGCGGCGCCGCGTCGGGGAGGTAATCGCCAGGGTACAGGCGACCGCGGGTCTCCTGGCGCGTCTCGACGTATGGGCCGCGCTGGCCGACGTCGCCGAGCGCGAGCGCTACGTGCGGCCGGACGTGACGAGCGACTTCACACTTCAGCTCGAGGGCAGCCGTCATCCGGTCGTCGAGCGAATGATGCCGCGCGAGGCGTTCATCCCCAACGACGTGACGCTCGATGAGGCCGGGCGAGTCGTGCTGCTCACCGGACCCAACATGGCCGGCAAGTCCACCTTGCTCCGTCAAGTCGGACTCTGTGTCGTGCTCGCGCAGATCGGATCCTTCGTGCCCTGTCGCCGTGCGACGATCGGCGTCGTGGATCGTCTCTTCACGCGCGTCGGCGCGTCCGACAACCTGGTCCGCGGCCAGTCCACGTTTATGGTCGAGATGAGTGAGACGAGCGCAATCCTGCACGCGGCAACGGGCCGAAGCCTGGTGCTACTCGATGAGATCGGGCGCGGCACATCGACCTACGATGGCGTGGCAATCGCCTGGGCGGTCACCGAGTGCCTGCACAACAGCATCGGGTGCAAGACGATTTTTGCGACGCATTATCACGAGCTGACGCAGCTCACCGAGGAGCTCGAGCACGTCCGCAACTTCAACGTCGCGGTGCGTGAGGTCGGCGAGGAAATCGTGTTCCTGCACCGGCTCGAGCCAGGTGGCGCCGACCGCTCCTACGGAATTCACGTGGGGCGGCTCGCGGGACTGCCCGACGTCAACACGTTATCGCCACTCGATGCTTTGAATCGACTCGCGGCGTGGCAGAAGCGCCGGAAAGATGGAGGCTCCTGACGTGCGATCGACGTTGCTCGTGGTGTTCGCCCTGACCGCGTGCCGCGGCGGATCACAGCAGTCAGGCGGGCAGACAAGCCAGGCCGCGCCGCCCCCCGAGTCGGAGGCGCCGGTCGCGCTCAATCCCGACGTGCCCATCGCGTATCCCCCGGCGTTATTCGATCAAAAAGTCGAAGGGGACGTGACGCTGCGCCTGTTCGTGGATTCGACGGGCAAGCTCACCCCTGAGTCCACCCGCGTCGCGGACCCGAGTGGCTACCCCGCGCTCGATTCGGCGGCATTGGCGGGTGCCACCGGCCTGCGGTTCGCTCCTGCCAAGCGGCATGGCGTCCCCGTGGCGACGGCGTTCCTCCAGCCGGTCGAATTTCGCCAAGTGGGGACGACCCGTACGGGAACCGTGACGCTGCCTCCGGCCCCCGGTCCCGCAACGGCGCCACCGCCCGTTGCGAGACCCAGACCCCGTGCGCCGGTCGTCCGGCCTACGCCCGATACGACGCGCGCGGACACAACCAAGATTGCCGTTCCTGCCCCCGCCCCTGCCCCCGTTCCCGTCCCGGCGCGTCCCGATACGACGCGACCGGACACGACGAAGGCGCGCCCGGATACGAGTGCCACAGCACACTAAGCCGTACGCCAACGTCCTCGAGACGATCGGCTGGACTCCACTGATCCGCATCAACAAGGTCACGCGAGGGATCCGCACGCCTGTGTTCGCGAAGGCGGAGTTCTTCAATCCGGGCGGCTCCGTGAAGGATCGCATCGGTCTGGCGATGATCGAGGCGGCGGAGCGCGCGGGAAAACTGCGGCCGGGCGGCTTGATCGTCGAGGCGACGTCGGGAAACACCGGCGTTGGGTTGGCGATCGCGGCAGCGGTGAAGGGCTATCGCTGCATCTTCACCATGCCGGACAAGATGTCGCAGGAGAAAGCGCGGCTGCTACGCGCCCTCGGCGCCGAGGTCATCATCACCCCTACCGCTGTACCGCCCGATCACCCCGACAACTACATCATGAAAGGCCGCGCGATCGCAGCGGCGCACGACAACGCGATCTTCGCGGACCAGCACTACAACCCCGTGAATCCTGATGTGCACTATCACACGACAGGGCCGGAGATCTGGGAGCAGACCGACGGCCACGTCACCCATTTCGTCTGCGCGCCCGGCACGGGTGGCACGGTGAGCGGCGCGGGCAAGTACCTGAAAGAGAAGAATCCCGGGATCCGTGTGGTCGCGGGCGATCCGACGGGGTCGATCTACACCGACTACGCGAAGACCCGGAAGCAAGGCGACGGCCAGCCCTACAAGGTCGAAGGCATCGGCGGCGACAAGATTCCCACGTCGCTGCACTGGGATGTGATCGACGAATGGGTGGTCGTGAGCGACAAGGACGCGATGCAGATGGCGCGCCGGTTGTCTAAGGAAGAAGGGCTGTTCGTGGGCGGGTCCACCGGCGTGAACGTCGTGGCGGCGCTGGACGTGGCGCGCCGGCTCGACGACCCGAACGCGCTGGTTGTGACCGTGTTGGCCGACACGGGCGAGCGTTACCTCAGCAAGGTCTACAACGAGGAGTGGCTGCGCGAGAACCAGCTCATCGACGACGAGCGGCCGACCGTCGCCCGGCTGGTCGCTGCCAAGAACAGCGACGCTCCGCCGCTGATTCACGTGACGCCCGAGGCATCCGTCCGGCAGGCGCTCAATCTCATGTCGACCTACAACGTGTCGCAGCTACCGGTGCTGGACGGCGAGGACGGGGTGGGTGCCATCTCCGAGCAGGCGCTGATGGCGCGCGCGATCGGACAGCCGAAGATCCTCGACAGCCCCGTGCGGGACGTCATGGACTCGCCGTTCCCGGTTGTCGACGGCGAGTCGCCCGTCGCGCTGCTGACCACGCTGCTGTCACGCACAACGCCGGCCGCGTTGGTGCGGCGCAACGGCAAGGTCGTCGGCATCGTCACGCGCTACGACCTGCTGCATCAGCTGGCAGGAATCCGCTGATGCGGGTCACGGTGCTCACGGGGGGCGCGACGGCGGAGCGCGCCGTTGCGTTCGCAAGCGCCTCCCAGATCGTGGCCGCGCTGCGCGGCCGCAAGCACGAGGTCCAGGTCGTCGATCTCGCCGGCGGCATCCTGGACGAGCGCGCCGAGCGTGAGCTGTTGGGCGGCGCGGTCGGGCTCACCCCCCCGGACGTGGACGCCCTGGCTGAGCGTGAGCGGCGCATGCTGTCGGAGGGGCTCGCTGAGCTCGACCCGGTCCGGAACACCGAAGTGCTCTTCCTCGCGGTGCACGGTGGCGCCTTGGAGGGGGGTATACTGCAGGCGGTGCTCGACGTGGTCGGCGTGCCCTATACGGGCAGCGGGCCGCTCGCGAGTGCGCTGGCCATGGATAAAGACCTCTCCAAGCGGCTGTTTCGGGCGACCGGCGTGCCCGTCCCCGCGTGGTTCATGGCTCCCGTAGGCCCGGAGGACGTGAGCACGGGCCTGGGATGGCCGGTGATCGTCAAACCGTCCAAGCAGGGGTCCTCCGTCGGCCTCACCCTGGTGAAGAAGGCACAGGACTTGGACAATGCGGTCAAGCTGGCGGAACGCTATGACGACGAGGTCATGGCTGAACAGTTTATTCCGGGGCGTGAACTGACCGTAGGGGTGCTGGGAGACATGCCACTGCCCGTGGGCGAGATCGTCCCGAAGCATGAGTTGTTCGACTATGTGACGAAATACACACCCGGAATGTCGGATGAGACCTTCCCTGCGAAGATCGATACGCTGCTAGCCCGACAATTGCAGGAGTATGCCTTGATGGCGCACCGCGCCTTGAAGCTCAGCGGCTATTCAAGGATCGACTTCCGGGTGAGTCCCGAGGGAGACATCTTCTGTCTCGAAGCCAACTCCCTGCCAGGAATGACCCGCACAAGTCTGTTCCCTCAGGCCGCGCAGGCGGCGGGCATCCCCTTTCCCGAGCTCTGTGAGCGCATCGCGAGCTTGGCCCGGAACAAGAGGGCTGGATAGGGGGGATAAAAAACCAGACGACCCAAAGGACACGTAGGAGAACAGATGGGCCCGCAGCGGATGTACGGTTTGACCACGTGGGTGCGGCGACTGCTCGTCGCCAACCTGCTCGTGTTCCTAATTCAGAACACGTTGTTCGTAAATCCGAACTTTGCCAAAGCGTTCGCGTTTACCCCGCTGACTGCCTGGGACCAACCGTGGACCTTCGTCACCTACATGTTCCTCCACGCGGGGATCCTACACCTCGCGTTTAACATGCTCGTGTTGTTCGTGTTCGGCTCGTCTGTGGAAGACCGGATGGGTGGCCGCACCTTCTTCCTCTATTACTTGCTGTGCGGCATCGGTGGGGCAGCGTCGTCATTCCTGTTGATGCAAGCCACGCCGGTGATTCAGATTCTTGGCGCCTCGGGCGCGGTCCTGGGCGTCGCCGTCGCGTTCGCGTGGTACTGGCCCGATCATCCGGTGTTCGTCTTTCCGCTCCCCGACCCGATTCCGGCCAAATGGCTCGTCACGTTCCTGGTCGGGTTGGATCTCGTGCTGGCTCTGATCGGCGCGAGCGACGGCATTGCCCACCTCGCTCACCTCGGCGGTGTGGCCACGGCGCTGCTCTATCTCAAGGGTCAGCATTGGCGGGCGACGCGCGGCGAGGGGCATGGACGGCAGCTGTCAGAGTCCAGCGTCCTCGTGTCGCAGCCGCCCCGTGTCAGCCGCAGCGGAGCGATCCCTCCCTCCACCCAGCGCACCAAGTCGCGGAGCGAGCCCGACGCGCGGGCCAACGCCGAGATCGATCGCGTGCTCGACAAGATCATTGCGAGCGGCGTGGATAGTCTGACGCCTGCCGAGCGCAAGTTCTTGACCGAAATCAGCCGCCGGTTGCGTACGCCACCGAAGGCGTAGTGTCAAGTCGGAGGCGGTAGCCGTCGAGATTGATATCCGCTGGACGCCTTCCCAAATTGGGACGGCAACCAGCGCAATGCTCGTCAATCTCGTTCCGGAATTCCTCGCAACGCTGGCCGCGCCAGATCCTTCCGCGGCGTACCACGAGTATCTCGATCGCCATCGTCCCGTGTTGAGCGCGTATTGGCAGAATTACGTGCTGGATCCCGATTCACCGCACGCCGAGCCGATCATCGACATGGCGCTGCGTGCCGATCGTACGGATCTCAAGCGGCTACTCGAGGACGTGGATGTCGTCGCGGTCGCCGAGGAGGCGCTGCGGCGCGCCACTGAGATGTTGGAGGCCGACTGCCCCCTCGATCTTTACCTGATGGTCGGCGTGGGCGCGGCGAATGCCGGCGAGCTGGTTGTGGGCGGGCGCGGCATCGCGTTCGTTTGCCTCGAGCACTTCACTGGGCGGGCGAACGCGCAGACGTATGGCATGGGGCTGGCTCCGCAACTGTTGCCGCTGTGGATCGCGCACGAGGTGGCACACGCGGTGCGCTACACCGCGCCATCCAGCCGCGCGGCGATGCGGCGCCTCGTCGCCGAGCTCGGCGGCTATTACGACGGATGGGAGATGGGCTCGCGTGCGACGTTGCGGGAGCTCGTCGTCAACGAAGGGGCGGCGATTGCCGCGTCCCAAGCGGTCGCGCCCGGCTTCGAGCCGTGGGAGTACTTCGGCTACAACCGGCGGCAGTATCGCCGGCTGCGCGAGCTGGACGCCTTCTTGCGCCGTGCCTCCACCACCGACCTCGACTCGACAGGCTTGGGCCTCAGGCTGCGCTATTTGGTCGACCGTGCGGGCCGCTGTCGAAGAGCTGCGGCAGGCGGACGATCGGGCATCGGGTATCCAAACGGCGTGAGTCCGCGCGGCAAAAAGCCCACCTCTCCGTCCTCCGCCCTCCTCCCCTCGCGGCCGGGCCCGGAGCGCCGCCACAATCGGCCTCTCCGCGAGGTCCTGGATGAGCTCCTCAGCCATACGCGAGACATTGCCCGCCGCGCCAAGACCATGAGTCCCGCGGAGCTCGATTACGCCCAGCAGCGGCTGGAATGGCTGGCGGATGAGGTGTGGCGGCTGGCGACAGGCGAGGCTCCCCCTCCCGAGTAGATTACCCGGAGCATGGGTACCCGCGGCGAATTCAAAGTAGCAATCACGAAGGAAGACCTCGTCTTCGCGGCGGCGCATTTCATTACGTTCGCCGGCCACCGCTGCGAAACGTTGCACGGCCATAACTACCGGGCCGGCGTCATCGTCGAAGGCGGGCTCGAGAAGGACAGCTGGTTCGTCGTCGATTTTGCGGCCGTAAAGAAGTTGATGCGGCGCCTGACCGACGAGCTCGATCACCGCGTCCTGCTGCCCCGCGACAATCCCAAGCTCACGATCTCCGAGGAGAACGGCAGCGTGCGCGTGGCCTTCGACGGCCAGCCACGCTACGTCTTTCCCACACGCGATTGCGTGATCCTCCCCATCCCGAATACGACGGTCGAGATGCTGTCGCAGTATCTCGCCGGCCGTGTGCGCGCCGAGCTCGGCTCTTTGCACCTCAAGGCGATCGAAGTGGAGGTGGAAGAGAACTTCGGCCAGTCAGCGAGTTACCGTGAAACCCTCGACTAAACTCTCTTCCGCCGACATCAGCGATCGCTTGAAGGGCCTGCCCGGCTGGCGGCTCGAAGATGGAGCGATCGTGCGCGACTACCAGACCGACGGGTGGCCCACCACGCTGATGCTCGTGAACGCGATCGGGTTCTTCGCGGAAGCCGCCGACCATCATCCCGATCTCGCCGTGAGCTGGGGGAAGGTTCACGTGAAGCTCTGGACGCACAGCGCGGGCGGTGTCACGGCGAGCGATATGGAGCTGGCGAAGCTGATCGAGCAAACAGCGCTCTGGCGTCCACCATCCAACAGCGCGCTGCGTGGAACGACGAAGAAGTTCGTGGGATCGTGACACGCGTCCTACCTCTCGTCCCCGCTCCCGACCCCTTCGGCACCTGCGCCCGCTTCAGCGGACTCCCCTACGTCGTTTTTCTTGATAGCTCGGCGCAAGGCGCGCTGAGCCGGTACTCATTTCTCGCGGCCGATCCGGTCGCCGTGGCGCGCACGCCGGAAGCGGCGCGCGACATGCTCCGCATCCATCAGCACCGTCCGCTCGCGGGCCTGCCACCATTCCAGGGCGGCATCGCCGGCTACGTCGGCTACGACTGGGGTGCCGAGCTGGAGCGCGTGCGGCGGCCTCCGGCGGACCGCCTGACACCGCAGCTCCCCGACGTGGCGCTGGCCCTCTACGACTGGGTGATCGCCTGGGACCATCTGGAAGCGAAGGCGTGGCTCATCGCGACGGGGAGCGGCGAGGGTGCGACCGCACGCACCGCCTGGGCGCGCGATCGCCTCGCAGCTGCTCCGCCCGCCCTGCGCGATCACCCCGCGCCATCACCCGAGCCACCCCAATCGAACTTTGCACGCGCGGAGTTCGAGGCGGCCGTCTCGCGCATTCGCGAATACATCGCCGCGGGCGACGTGTATCAGGTGAACCTGTCACAGCGCTTTCACGCACCGTTCGCGGGCTCGGCGCTGGCACTGTATCGCCGCTTGCGCGCGCGCAATCCTGCACCGTTCGGGGCCTACTTGGAGTTTGCCGACGCTCAGGTCGCGAGCATCTCCCCCGAGCGGTTTCTGCGGCTCGAGGCCACGACCCGCGCCGCGGAGGCCCGGCCCATCAAGGGGACCCGTCCGCGCGGGACGACGCCGGCCAACGACGATTCCCTGGCGCGCGAGCTGCTGGAGAGCGAAAAGGACCGCGCCGAGAACGTCATGATCGTGGACCTGCTCCGCAACGACCTCGGCAAGGTGTGCCGCCCCGGATCGGTCCGCGTCCCCAGGTTATTTGCGCTCGAGTCACATCCCACCGTGCACCATCTCGTGTCGACGGTGACGGGTCAGCTGGCGGACGGCGCCGACGCGTTCGACTTGCTGCGGGCGGCGTTCCCCGGTGGATCGGTGACGGGAGCGCCGAAGATTCGTGCGATGCAGATCATCGCAGAATTGGAGCGGACACCGCGCGGCCTGTATTGCGGCGCGATCGGCTACGTCTCGGCGACCGGCGCGATGGACTTCAACATTCCGATCCGGACGATCGTGCTGCAAGGCGGGAGCGCGACCTTCCACGCGGGCGCGGGCATCGTGTGGGACTCTGAGCCCGTCGCGGAGTACGAGGAGACGCTCGCCAAGGCGCGCACAATGATCGAAGCGCTCACTTCCCCACGCAGAATGCCGCGAACACGCGGTCGAGCACATCCTCTGGTGTAATTGCCCCAATCAACTCGTCGAGCGCCAACACCGCGGCACGCAGATGGGTCGCCGTCGCCGCCGCATCCACACCGCCCGTGCGCGCCGACCAAAAGGCATCCAGCTCACCGAGGGCGCGCTCCAGCGCGGTGCGATGGCGCGCGCGCGTCACGACCGGCTCGACGTCACCCAGCGCCAGCAGCTTGCCGAACGCGATTTCCGCGAGCCGCTGCCGCAGCTCGGGCAGGCCTTTCCCCGTGACGACCGAGACGTCCCCGCCAGTGATATCGGCTTTCGTACGCACGACGACGACGGGAGCGGTCACCTGTGCAAGAAAGGCGGCGCGAGATGCGTCGTCGGACTCCTCGCAAAACAGAACCAGATCGGCCGCGGCGAGATACTTTTTGCTGACCTCGATGCCGAGCTGCTCGATTCGCTCGCCCGCATCGCGCAGGCCGGCGGTGTCCACGATGCGGAATGGGAAGCCCTCGATCACCGCGTGCGCCTCGATCGCATCGCGCGTGGTCCCGGGGATCTCGGTGACGATCGCGCGTTCAGTGCCGAGCAGTGCGTTGAAGAGCGACGACTTCCCGGCGTTGGGCCGGCCCGCAATCACGAGCAGCGCGCCCTCGCGGAGCCGTTCGCCCTCCGGAGCGGTCGTCAGCAGATCCGCGACGCGATCACGCACGACGCACCACGCACGACGCACGGTCGTTTCAGAGACCGGTCCTTCATCTTCCTCAGGGAAGTCGATCTCATAAGCGATCAGCGCCTCAAGCTCGAGGATTTCGCCGCGGAGCGCCGCCAGGCGGTCGGACAGGCCTCGCTCGAGCTGCCGCAGCGCGCGGCGCCGCAGGGCCGGCGATCCGGCATCGATGAGATCGGCGGTCGCCTCCGCCTGAAGCAAATCCATCTTGCCGTTGAGAACGGCGCGGCGGGTGAACTCGCCCGGTTCGGCTGGACGCGCCCCGGCCGCCGCGAAGGCAGCGAGCGCGGCAGCGGGCACGACCAGGCCACCGTGCGTCGAGATCTCGACGAGGTCGTCGCCCGTGTAGGAGTGTGGGGCGGGGAAACAGGCCGCCAGGCAGTCGTCGACCGGCTCACGCGACTGAGGATGCAGCAGCCGCGCACGGAAGACGGTGCGTGGCGGTGTGGGGTGGAAGGGCTCGAGGCAGCGGGCGGCGAGAGGGAAGGATCCGGCGCCCGAGAGGCGAATCAGGGCAAGCGCTGCGCGACCCGGTGGCGTCGCCAGCGCGACGATGGGGTCGGAGAGCAGTCTAGGTCTTCGCGGGCGTGACCACGCGAGTTCCTCCCGCGCTGACGGGCGCTTCGCGCAAGCGGCGCTTCGCGATCATGTATTGCTGCGGAATGCTGAAGATATTCTGTGCCGCATAGTACAGGTTCAGCCCCGACGCAAAGTTCAGGAACAGCACCGTCATGAATAGGGGCATGAAATACACCATCATCTTGGTCTGCGGATTCGGCGGCACACCAATCTGCCCCACCTTGGACAGCCCGAACATCGACAGGCCCATGAGAATGGGAATGATTTTGAGCGGGTCGGGGCGCGACAGATCCGGCAGCCACAGGAACGGCACACCCCGGAACGCGATGGTGTTCGCAAACACGAAGAACAGCGCGAGCAGCACCGGCATCGGCAACAGCATGGGCAAGCAGCCGCCGAACGGATTGACTTTGTGCTCCTTATAGATGCGCAGCATCTCACGCTGCAGCCGCTCGGGGTCGTTCTTGTACTTATCCTGAGTCTCTTTGATCAGCGGCGCGACCGCCTGCATGCGGATCCCCGACTCCATCGCCTTCTGGTTCAAGGGCCACAGCAGTATGCGGACGACGATGCCGAAGAGAATCAGCACCCACCCGTACGCCAGATTCAGACGCCCGTGCATCCACAGCAGGACGGTGAGGACGATTTGCGAGACCGGCTGAATGATCGGCCGGAAGATCCCGCCGTACGGGTTGGCGTCGTCGAGATCGTGGCCCATGCGCGCCAGATGGCGAGAATCGAGGGGCCCGGTGAACACCTGATACCGGAACGTACCGGCGGGCTGCACCGGCATCGTGATCGAGACCGTGGCACGCGTTGCCGCTTTGCCGCTGCGGGGACCGCCGACCGCGATCGCGCCGCCAAAGGTCGGCTGCCCCTCTTCTAACGCGAGCGCGGCGGTGAAAAAGTATTTCGATTTGACCCCTACCCACTCGAACGGACCGTTGAGCAAGGCGCGCTGCGTCGGCTTGATGCCTGAAAAGTCGGTACGCTCGGTTTTAGACGCCTTCGTGACGACGGCATAGTGCCGATAGTCGTCCAGCGAGTCCTTCTCGGCGGAACGCAATCCATCGGACAAGTCAATCAGCAATACCGCGCCACCGCTGCCGAGGCCCGTCACTGAGCCGTGCACGTCGAAGCGATACTCGTCGGGCACGAAGCGGTACTCGAGCGTAACGTGCGATCCGCCCTTCTCGGCGTCGAAGCGCAACGGTTTGGCGCCTTGGCCAGCGGAGACAGCGATACCGGGCGCGTCGGCGCTCGATTGGAAGTCCCAATCAGCGAGCGACACCGTGTCGCCACCGGGGAGGACCAAGCGATGGCGCAGAAATGCGTCGCCCTGCGGCACGAGCTGTACCGGCTTCGCAGAATCGCCGGGAGCAAAAGATTGGTATTGCAGCAGTTCGGCGGAAACTAGACGGCCGCCTCGTGTACTGAAGCCGAGACGATAAAGCGGGGAGGTCACCCAAACGATCCGACCCGTATCGGATGTCGTGACGGCCGGACGGCCTGACGGCCGCGGAGGGGCTTCGCGCACCGCGGTATCGACGACGGTCGCTCGAGCGGCGCTGTCGGCCGTCCGGCCGTCGGGCCGTCGGGCCGTCGGCTTCGTCGGCCAGATGAGCGACGGCGCGACCGCCACGATCATCATGAGCACGAACGCGATCAGCAGGTTTCGCTTATCCACGTACAGTCCTAGGGGACGGGATCATAGCCGCCCGCGTGGAACGGATGACACTTGAGGATGCGTCGGATGCCAAGCCAGCTCCCTCTCAGCGCCCCATAGCGCTCGACTGCTTCGTACGTGTAGCGCGAGCACGACGGCTCGAACCGGCATTGCGTGAACACCAAGTGCGACAACGTGAGTTGGTATCCACGAATCAATGTCATTACGGCCAGACGCGGCAGTCGTTGCAGCGTCACGTCAGCGTCTCCACGGCTCCGGTCAATTCGGCGCGGAGCACTGCAAATGAGGCGGTGTAGGCGGAGCGCTTCGCACGAATCACGAGATCAACGGCCGGAAGGTGTCGCAAGACGTCGCGCCGCAAGATCTCGCGCAGCCGGCGCCGGAGCCGATTGCGACGGGCCGCCGACGATTGGTGGCGCGGGACGATGAGGCCGAGACGCGCGTGACCCAAGTCGCTGTGACGCCAGGCCAGATCGAGATGCGGTGTGCGACGGCGGCGGCCACTCCCCGCTTCCCAGCAGGCGGTGAGCTCCGAGCCGCGCGTGATGCGCACGCGGCGCGGGTACCGTTCGCTCGTTTACCGGCTCCGGTGTTTGGATGGAATACGGACGGTGAGACGCTTGCGACCCTTCTTGCGCCGGCGGGACAGTGTGGCGCGGCCCCAAACGGTTTTCATCCGCGCGCGAAAACCATGCTTATTGATGCGCCGCCGATTGCGCGGCCGATAGGTCGGACCCATAAATTCCTCGAGTAAGGCCGGGAAAGTTACCCGGCTCGGGACGCGACGGTCAAGGTTGACTTTTCCACATGCGACCCGTACTTTCGGGCCGCCCTTGCTGGACGTCCCTCCTAAAATCCGAAGATCGTAATGGAGCAATCGGTAAACGAAGCTTGGAAGCGTCTCCTCGACGAAGCTCGACGTGAACTTCCCGAGGCGACGGTGCGGACGTGGCTCGAGCCATCGCAGCCCATCGCGCTCGACGACGGTCGTCTGATTCTCGGTGCGCCCGATCAATTCGCCGCCGAATGGAACGAATCCAAACACGCCGGACTCCTGGCGCGCGCCGCCGAGCGCGTGCTCGGCCGGCCGACGACGGTGGTCTTCCGCGTGCAGGAAGACCGGCAGCGGCGGCCGCAGATGGATTTCTTCGTCGCGCCGCGCGAAAGCGCGGGCGTCGCGACAGCCTCCAACGTCGGGACGACACCGCTCAACGAACGATACAGTTTCCAGACGTTCGTGATCGGGAAGTCGAACGAGCTCGCCGCGGCCGCGGCGCACGCCGTCGCCGAAGCGCCGGGCAAAACGTACAACCCGCTCTTTATTTACGGCGCGACGGGACTCGGGAAGACACACCTGATGCAGGCCATTGCGCACGCGGTGCTCGAGAAAAACCCCGAGACCAGGCTGCAGTACTTCGGCGCGGAGCAGTTCATCAACGACGTGATCGAATCGATTCACGCGCGCACCATGTCCGAGTTCCGCCGCCGCTACCGCAACGATGTGGACCTGCTCCTCGTGGACGACGTGCATTTCCTTGAGGGTAAGGAAATGACCCAAGAGGAGTTCTTCCATACGTTCAACGCGTTGTTCGAGGCGCACAAACAGATCGTGCTGACCTCGGACCGGCCGCCCAAGGAAATCCCCGGGCTCGAGGACCGGCTGATCTCACGGTTCGAATGGGGCATGGTGGCCGACATCGGGCATCCCGATCTCGAGCACCGCATCGCCATTCTCCGGAAGAAGGCCGAGCAGGATCATCTCGAGCTCACGATTCCGGACGACGTGCTGCGCTTCATCGCCGAGCACATCCGCTCGAGCGTGCGCGAGCTCGAGGGCTGCATCATCAAGCTGCTGCTCTTCGCTTCGCTGAAGAACCGCGAGGTCACAATCGAGCTCGCGCGCGAAGCGCTGTCGGACAAGATCCGTCAGGGGGAAGAGGGATCAGGGTACGGCGGCGGGAGCCAGTCGGCGCCCAGCATCGACCGCGTGCAGGAAGTGGTCGCGCGCCGCTGGGGCGTGACGCCGGAAGGTCTCCGCTCCAAGGCCCGGACCAAAACGCTCACTGTTCCGCGCCAGGTGGCCATGTACTTGGCGCGCGACATGCTTCAGATGCAGCTCGTCGAGATCGGACAGGCGTTCGGCGGCCGGGACCACTCCACTGTCATTCACAGCGTGGACAAGGTGGAGCGGCAGATGATGCGCGACCGGACCTTCAAGGAACGCGTGGAGATGGCGCGGCAGGAATTGTCCGCTCTGTAAACAATACGGGGTTGGGGAAAACGGCGCGGGATGTGGGTTATGGGGAAACCGTGAGGACTATCCGCAAAGTGCCAACAGTCCCAACAGTGCACCAACATCGTGTGACGGAAGACAGGTAACGCACCAGTTGCGCTTTAGCGACATCGCCCACATATCCCCGATGTCTACTACTACTACTAGTATTTCTATATAGAGAAGTAGTAGTAAAGACTTTCCCCATTTGGAGACGGCGCGGCCGGCATGAAGTTCACGATCACGCGAGAACAGCTACAGGAAGGTCTGGCGGCGGTGGCGGCAGCTATTCCCGCCAAAACGACGCTACCCGTGCTGGCCAACGTCCTGGTCGAGGCCTCGAAGCAAAGTGGCGGGTTGCGTCTATCGGGGACGGATCTGGACATAGCGGTGAGCACCACCGTGGCTGCCGAAGTCGATGCCGACGGCGCGGTCACACTCCCCGCGAAGAAGCTGGTGGACATTGCCCGTGAGCTGCCATCGGGACCGGTGCGCGTGACCGCGGCCGGTGAGGCGCGCGTCTCGATCGAGTCTGGCCGCTCCAAGTTCAAGCTGCTGGGCCTGCCACGCGAAGAGTTCCCATCCTTCCCCACCGTGAAGTTCGAGAAGGCGTGGAAAGCGGCCGCCGGCGTGGTGCACAAGCTGGTGGGTCACGTGGCTTTCGCCGCATCGACTGAGGAAAGCCGGCCCATCCTGAATGGCGTCCTCTGGGAGCTGCGGCCCGATCGCATGCGGATGGTGGCAACGAATGGCCACCGGCTGGCCAAGATGGACGTGCCCGCTACCGGTGGCTCTACCGCCGATCTGATCGTCCCACCGAAGGCGCTCGAACAGATCCGCCGGCTCTACCCGGGTGACGCCGAGATCGAGCTCGCCAAAAGCGACAACCACATCGGTTTCCGCGCCGGCGGCACGCTGATCTTTTCCCGGCTGATCGAGGGCCCGTACCCGAACTACGAGCAGGTGATCCCGCGCGAGAATGACAAACAGGCGACCGTCGATAAGGCGGCCATGGCGGCCGCGTTGCGACGGATGAGTGTCGTCGCGAGCGACCAGACACACCGCATTCGTCTCGCGTTCTCGGGCGGCAACGTCAAGTTCTCCGTTCAGACACCAGACCTGGGCGAAGCGCAGGATGAGCTGGCCGTGACGTACGAGGGCGAGCCGCTCGAGATTGGGTTCAACGCGATGTACCTGCTCGAGATCCTCAAGTACATGCCGACCGACGAGGTGCGCTTCACGTTCAAGGCCCCGGAGCGCGCCGCCACGATCGAACCGGTCGGCTGGAACGATCCGGCGTCGTATATGGCGCTCGTGATGCCGCTACGGCTGGTGGACTAACAGCGAGGACACGGTCTGTAGGCAGCAGGAAACGGGACTACCCTAGCGTGGGTGGTCCCGTGTTGTATCCGCCCGTGTTGTATCCGCCGTCGTATCTGGAATCGAGAGCGTATCCGAAACGACAACCGAATCCAGGATCACCGGGAGGACCGGCGGCTCGATCGGTGCGATCTCAGGTATCGAATCCTCCAGTGCAGGCGGGACGGGCGTCTGCCCACCGTAATAGCGCGCCAGAATCAAGTCGCGCCGCTCGAGCATGCGCGCCGGCCGGAATGCCGGGTTCGACGCGCGCGGCTGCGGCAATGTCGCGGCGAGTGCGGCGGCCTGCGCGTCGGTGAGTTGCGACGGCGCCACACCAAAGTAGGCTATACTCGCCGCGTTCACTCCCCAGATGCCCGGTCCAAACTCCGCCACATCGAGGTAGAGCGTCATGATCCGGTCTTTGCTCAGCGCGAGCTCGAGCCGGAGCGCGGTCACGGCTTCCTTGAGCTTGCGGAAGATCGAGCGTGACGGGGACAGGTAGAGATTCTTGGCGAGCTGCTGCGTGATCGTGCTGGCGCCGCGGTGCCCGCCGGCGGCCCACGCCTCGCGCAACTCGATGAAATCAATTCCATGATGCGTTTTGAATCGCGAATCCTCGGCGATGATCACCATGCGCTCGAGGAGCGGAGACGAGGCGTGATTCGCAACACGGCCGTCCCGCCGTCCGACCGTCCGACCGTCGGATCGCGACCGCATCATCGCCGTACAACGCGGCTCGTGCGTCCGCCACCACACCGGCGGCGGCCAGACACCCAACAACCAGACGACAAACAGCACGCTCGTCCCTAGCAGAACGCGCGCGGCAATCCTAGCTTGTTTCACCGCCATGGACCTCGAAGCCCTCCAGAAGCGCCTGCAACAAGCGCTTGGTCCGGAATTTACCGTTGGCCCGCTGCTGGGTCAGGGGGGCTTCGCGGCGGTCTTCCGTGCCCACGACAACACGTTGAACCGCGACGTCGCGGTGAAAGTGCTGGACGTGGAGCTCGCGCCGTCGCACAACGTCGCCGAGCGCTTCCTGCACGAAGCGCAGACGGTCGCGCGCCTCGAGCATCCGCACATCGTGCCGATCTACAAGGTCGGCCGGCAGAAAGAGATCTTTTACATCATCATGCGCTGCATCGACGGCCCGTCGCTGAGCCAACTCCTCGACACGCAGAAGAAGCTCTCGATCGGCGACGCGGCGCGCATCTCGCGGCAAGTGGCCGACGCGCTGGCCTACGCGCACAGCCACGACATCGTGCACCGCGACATCAAGCCGGACAACATCCTGCTCGACAAGAGCGGCCATGTGCTGGTGACCGATTTCGGCATCGCCAAAGCCGCCCAGGCGGCCCAGGCGGCCACGCCCGGGTCTCCCCGGCTCACTGGCGAAGGCGTGATCGTCGGGACGCCGCAATACATGAGCCCCGAGCAGGCGTCGGACGACAGCCTCGACGGCCGGTCGGATATCTACTCGCTCGGCATCGTCCTCTACGAGATGCTCACCGGATCGCCGCCGTTCGAGGGTGACTCCTCGGCGGCGATTCTCGCGCAGCAGCTCACCGAGGCGCCAGAGCCGATCCGCCGCCACCGCCCCGACGTGCCGGAAGAAATGGCCGTGGTGTTGGACAGGATGCTGCAAAAGGATCGCGGCAAGCGCTTTCAGATGGCGAGCGAGGTCAGCCGTGCCCTGGTTGGCGCACTGCCGACCGCGGCGCGCGATCGCGTGCGGATCCCGCTACGGCGCCGGTTGCGGTCGATGTTTTACCGGTCGCTGGTCGGTCTGAGCGTGGCAGGATGCCTCTTGTCCATTGCATTCGCCGGGGGCGCAGCCGCCGTGGCGTACTATGTGTTCAGCAAACCGCCCCGCATCGCGGCGCATGCACCCCTTCCCAGCAGCCTGGCTCGCATGCTGCGCGCGCGCGGCGCGCTCGTCCGCGGCGACGTCGCGTCTTACGCCTACCAGCCCGCCGGTCAAGAAGACTCGACGTTGTTACTCCTCACGCGTCACCGCACGGTCGTCGTGACGCCGCATCAAGTGCGGTCCTACGCTCGCGACAGCGTGCGTCGGGATATGGATCTCGAGATTCACGGCGGATTGTCGTTTCGGCTGGTGATTTATGCGTCGAGGATCGCGGATACGGTGTACCGCAGCCTCTCGTTCCGTGACATGATGCAGCTGCGCCCGGAGCTGAATCGGACCGTCGAAGCTGCCACAACGACGCGCCGCGCGGTCACGCCACCCACTGCTCGCCCCCGCCCCCGCGCTGCCACTCCTTCCAAGCCATCGCCGCAGCCCCCCGCCCCCACCCCCACCCGCCCGCGGACGGGGACGCGCCGTCGACCTTAGCGGCGACGCCGCGTCGGAGCCCACCGTCAGTGTCGAGTCGCGCGATGATTTCAATGGGCCAGCGCGACGCTGTGCCTGCGCGCCAGCTCGCCCCAAACGCGTACGACGCGACCGAATCGGGCGTGATGCGCGCGGCCGCGGAGACGCCAAGAGCCGGAACAGGGCTCGGATGCCAGGTGGCGCCGGGTACGAACGTGAGGCGCTGCCGCAACCCCCGCACGATTGGCTGCCCGAGGTTTGTCGCGACGAGCCCGACCATGAGACCTGGAAGCGCGACATATGCGGCGCCGAGGTCCCAACCGGTGGCTCTTGCACCGCCCCCACCGTAGTGGGCGATGTCAAAGCCCGCCGCGAGCCCGCCCGATCCTCCCGCAAGTCCCAACCGGTATGTGTTGGCACGCAGGCCGTTGTCGAGCATGTCGCGCTGGTATCCGAGCGACAGCCCGCGGGAATTGAAACCGGCATTGATTTGGCGCAGCCGCCCCTTCGACCCGGGATCGCCGACCGCTACCTCAGCATAGATCGACGCGTCCCGTTGCATGCCGAGCCCCGCGGGATTGACCCAGATGGCGCGCGCGTCGGAGACGTTGGTGGGGAAGAGATAAGCGTTGGCGCGGTTGG
>WNGA01007845.1_pt1 | contig 28147 bp, 28 predicted proteins | sample 5400061 | NCBI WGS metagenome assembly WNGA01 (sample SAMN13153366, study PRJNA577476) | soil metagenome | isolation source: 100 cm soil or saprolite under grassland replicate 2 | place: USA:California | collected 2016-06-15
ACGATCGCAGACCGGACGATCGCAGACAGGACGATCCCCAGGTCGGTGATCATCGCCGAGTTTCTCCGCCTCCCGCCGTCGTTCCACGGCGACGATCACGGGTTCGGCGCGGGGCGGGCAGGCCAGGCGGTCCGGGGCGGTCTCGGAGCGGGGCGGTACGGGGCGGGCTGTCCGGTACGGGCGCTGCATCGAGGCCCGCCGGGGGCCGGCCCACGGACCGCCCGGCATCCCGCATCGCTATCTCCGACGATCCCAGACCGGACGATCCCCAGGTCGGTGATCATCGCCGAGTTTCTCCGCCTCCCGCCGTCGTTCCACGGCGACGATCACGGGTTCGGCCCGGGGGCGGGCAGGCCAGGCGGTCCGGGGCGGTCTTCGAGCGGGCGGTACGGGGCAGGCTGTCCGGTACGGGCGCGCCGTCCGGTACGGGCGCGCTGTCCGGTACGGGCGCTGCATCGAGGGCGGCCGGGGGGCCGGCCCACGACCGCCCGGCCATTCCGCATGCTCCCGGACGAGCCTCAGACCCGGACGAGCCCGAGATCCGGTGATCATCGCCGAGTTTCTCCGCCTCCCGCCGTCGTTCCACGGCGACGATCATGGGGTCGGGTGGGCCCGCGGCGGGGCGGGCAGTTCGGGCCGGAACACGAGCCGGGGGGAGCACGAGCCCGGGAACACGAGCCAGGAGAACCCAAGCCGGAGAACACAAGCCGGAGAACACAAGCCCGGGGGCATGAGCCGGCGGAACGACCCGGTATACACGTGCCCCAGGGACGTTCAGCGAGCCCAGGGACGTTCAGCGAGCCCAGGGACGTTCAGCGAGCCCAGGGACGTTCAGCGAGCCCAGGGACGTTCAGCGAGCCCAGGGACGTTCAGCGAGCCCTGGGAGGTTCAGTCGGCGCGGCCGAGGTGCAGGTTTCGGTGCCCGGTGTGCACGTTGCTCACGCCCGGCACGGTGCCGGCGAGCACTGTGACCACCCGCCGTTCGGTCTCGTCGTCGAAGTGTCCGCCGATGGTAACCACGCCGTCGGCCACCTGAACGTGCCACCGCTCCGGCTGGTTGCTGTAGAACGCCAGCCGGGACCGGACCTCGGCGGCGATCGCGTCGTCGTCGCGCACCAGGGTGCGGAGCAGGTCGCGGCGGCTCACGATGCCGAGCACCTCACCGCCGTTCACAATCGGGACGCTGCGCACGCCGTACTGCAGCATCAGGTCGGCGATGTCCGCGGTGTCGGCGCTGTCCGCCATCGCCACAACGGGCGTGGTCATCACGTCGCCGACGAAGTGCGCCGGGTCGGGATGTTCCTCGTCGCGGCGGAGGTGGCTGCGCGGGTCGTGCTGGATCCGGTTCGCCAGGATGTCGGACTCGCTCACCATGCCGACCAGGCGGCCGTCGTCGTCGAGTACCGGCATCGAGGTGATCGCGTGCTTGGCCAGCAGCGCAGTCGCCTCCTTGACCGGGGTGTCCGTGCGTACGGTGATCACCGGCCGGGTCATGATCTCGCTCGCCTTCATGGCCACCTCCGTCGTCGGTTCACCCCGATGCTAGAAGCCACCCGCCCGGACCCCCCTGGAGCGGAAGTCCCGCGGCCCACGCCGAAGGTCCCGGGTCGCCGCCCGGCGGCTCCCGCCCGGCCCGTTGCCGGACAGCCGCGGCCAGCCGATCGCCGGACCACCAGCCGCGGACGGCCGGCGACCGGACCACCAGCCGCGGACAGCCAGCCGCCGGACCGCCAGCCGCCGGACCACCAGCCGCGGACCACCAGCCGCCGGACCACCAGCCGCGGACAGCCTGCCGCCGGACCGCCAGCCCCGGACGGCCGGCGACCGGACCAACAGCCGCTGGTCTGCCGGCCCGGTGCCGTGGCCCCCGGGTGCTGTGACCGGGCGCTGCGGCGTGGGCACAGCGGGCTTGGGGCACAGCGGGCTTGGGGCACAGCGGGCTTGGGGCACAGCGGGCTTGGGGCACAGCGGGCTTGGGGCACAGCGGGCTTGGGGCGATGCGAGGAGCCGTCATGACCGAGACCCGTGGGCGCTGCGCGCTGCCGGACGCGTACCTCGGCGAGCCGTCCGCCGCCGACGTGATGCGCACCGACGTGCTGGCGGTGGAGGAGAACGAGACCGTCGGGATGGCCTGTGAGTTGATCAGCCGGGCCGGCTACCACCACTTGCCGGTGATCCAGGGCGGACGCTGCGTCGGTGTCGTGGACGCCGAGACCCTGCACGCGGGCCGGCTGCGCGGTGAGCTGACCGGGCAGCGGGTGCGGGTGGCCGACCTGCGCATCTCGGCGCCGGCCGAGATTCCGCCCGGTGCGCCGCTGCGACTGGTGGCGGAGCGCATACTCGCACGGCGGGCGGACGCCATGCTGGTCCGCGACGAGTCGGACCGGGTCGTCGGCCTGATCACCCTGCGCGACATCGTGCGGGCGGTGGCCAGCACCCCGCGGCCCCGGCCGCCCCGCCAGTGGCAGGAGCAGCCGGCGATGTTCACCATTGCGCCGGTCCTGCCGGCACGCGGAGGTTTGCCAACCGGAGGTTCGCGGCGATGACCACCGTGGCCCGGACCGACGCCAGGGCCGACACCCGGGCCGACACCCGGACGGATGCCCCGACGGACGCCCGGGTCGACGCCCGGGCTGACGCGTGGACCGACGCCGAGGCCGACGCCCGGACGGACGCCCGGGCCGACGCCCGGACCGACGCCGTATGGGCGCTGCTGCGGGACGGCCAGATCGTCGCGGTCCGGCAACTCGGCCCGGCCGACGTGCCGGCGGCACTGGAGTTCTACCGGCAGCTCTCGGCGGACTCGACCTACCTGCGGTTCTTCCACCTGCCGCACGATCACGGTGCGGACGCCGCGCGCCGGATGTGCCGGCCGGACGACGGCGAGCACGCGGCCCTCGGCGCCTGGCTCGGGACCGACCTGGTCGGGGTCGCGCAGTTCGAGTTGGTCGGGGACGGCACCGCGGACGCCGCGTTCGCGGTCGCGGACCGGTTGCACCGGTTCGGCCTGGCCACGCTGCTGCTGGAACACCTGGCCGCGCTGGCAAGGCGGTTCGGGGTACGGCGGTTCACCGCCGACGTGCTGACCCGCAACGCGGACATGCTCCGGGTGTTCGAGGACGCCGGCCTGCCGATCGCCCGCGAGGCGGACCTGGACACCGTCGGGGTGTCGCTGGACCTGGCGCCGGGGGAGCGGTTTGCCGAGGCGGTGGTCGCCCGGGACCGGCAGGCTCAGGGCGCCAGCCTGCGGCACGTCTTCCAGCCCGCGTCGGTGGTGGTCGTCGGCGCCGGGACGAGGCAGGGTTCGGTCGGCGGCGCGGTCGTGCTCAACCTGCGCCGGGCCGGCTACCCGGGCCGGATCGCCGCGGTGCACCCGCGCGAGCACGAGGTGCACGGTGTGCCCGGGTACCCGCGGGTCACCGACGTCCCGTTCCAGCCGGAGCTCGCGGTGCTGGCGGTGCCGCCGGCCGCGCTGGCCGCCACGATCGCCGACTGTGGCCGGTCCGGGGTACGCGCGGTGGTCGTGCTCACCTCCGGGCTTGACCGCGCCGCCGGCAGCGCCCTGCGGGACGCCTGCCGCGGCTACGGGATGCGGCTGGTCGGCCCGAACTGCCTGGGCGTCGCCAACCCGGCGGCCCGGCTGGACGCGACGTTCGCCGCGCACCCGCCGCTGGCCGGTGGGGCCGGGGTCGCCGTCCAGTCCGGCGGTGTCGGGATCGCCCTGGTCGAGCAGCTTTCCCGGCTCGGGGTCGGTGTCTCGACGTTCGCCTCGCTCGGCGACAAGTACGACGTGTCCGCCACCGACCTGCTGCAGTGGTGGCACGACGACCCCGACACCCGGCAGGCGGTGCTGTACGTGGAGTCGTTCGGCAACCCGCGGCGGTTCGCCCGGGTGGCCGCCGAGGTGGGCCGGCGGATCCCGGTGCTGGCCGTCGACGCCGGGCGCAGCGAGCCGGCGCAGACCGCCGCCGCCTCGCACACCGCGGCCGCGGCGACCCCGACGGCGACCCGGGAGGCGCTGTTCGCGCAGGCCGGCATCATCGCCGTATCGGACCTGGGCGACCTCGTCGACACCTCCACGCTGCTGGCCTGGCAGCCGCTGCCGGCCGGCCGCGGGGTGGCAATCGTGTCCAACGCCGGCGGCGCCGGGATCCTGGCCGCCGACGCGTGCGCCGATGTCGGCCTGGACGTGCCCGCGCTGGCCGAGTCCACCCGGCAGGCGCTGGCCGCGTTGCTGCCGGCCGGCGCGGTCACCCGCAACCCGGTGGACGCCACCGCGCTCGCCGGGCCGCAGGTGCTGGTCGAGGCCGCCCGGCTGCTGGCGGCGGACCCTGCCGTGCACGCCGTCGTGGTTATGCCGGTGCCGACCGCCCAGCACGAGATGGACCCGGTCGGCTGGGGCTGCCCCGGGGTGACCCAGGTCGCAGTGCGCCTGGACCGTGCCGAACGCGCCTCGGTGGAGGCCGACTCGGCCGGCGGGCGGGTGCCGGTCTACGGCTCGGCGCGGGACGCCGCCGTCGCGCTCGCCCGCGCCGCCCGGTACGCCGGCTGGCGGCGGCAGCCCCGCACCACCCCGGTCAGCCTGGCCGAGCCGGAGCTCGGCCGCGCCCGGGACATGGTGCGGAGGTTCCTCGCCGGGCATCCGGAGGGCGGCTGGCTGCCACCCGACGACGCGGCCCGGCTGGTCGGCTCCGCGGGCGTGCCGACCGTGCCGGTACGGGTCGCACATTCCGGGCCGGACGCGGCGTCGGCCGCGGACGCGGTCGGCTACCCGGTCGTGGTCAAGGCCGTCGCCGCCGGGACGCTGCACAAGCACCACGCCGGCGGGGTCGCGCTCGGCCTGGCCGCTCCCGCCGCGGTCCTCGCCGCCTACCGGGGGATGGCCGCCCGGTTCGGCGACGCGCTGACCGGTGTGGTGGTCCAGCCGATGGCGCGCGGAGACCTGGAACTCCTGGTCGGCGCGTACGGCGACCCGGTCTTCGGGCCGGTGGTCGCCTTCGGGCTGGGCGGCACCGAGGCGGACGCGCTCGGCGACCGGCAGGTCCGGCTGGCCCCGCTGTCGCAGGCCGAGGCCGCCGAGATGGTCGGCGGGATCCGTGCCGCCGCGGCGTACCGGCACGCGGCCGGTGGCGGCCCGGTCGACGTCGCCGCGGTCCGGGACATCGTCGTCCGGGTCGCCGCCCTCGCCGACGCCGTGCCCGAGCTCGTCGAGCTGGACCTGAACCCGGTCCTGGTCACCGCGTCCGGGGCCCACGCGGTGGACGCCAAGGCCAGGCTCGCCCCGGTGCGGCCGTTCGACCCCTACCTCCGTTCGCTCCGCTGATCGGGAGGACGCCATGCGCCTCGCCAAGACCCTGTTCGGCGTGTTCGGGGCGATCGTCGCTTTCGTCGCGATCGGGCTGAGCCTCGGCGGTGTCGCCCTGTTACTGGTGCATCTCACCCAGCGTGACGACACCGGCTACTACCATTCGTCCACCGAACGGCTGACCACGCCGACGTACGCGATCACCTCGGCGCACCTCGACCTGGCCGCCGGCACCAGCCCGGCGGACTGGGCCACCGCGCACTACGGCACGGTCCGGATCCGCGCCGCGGCGGCCGGCGGTACCGGCATCTTCGTCGGGGTCGCGCGCACCGCCGACGTGGACCGGTACCTCGCCGGGAGCTCCCACGACGAGCTGACCGCGGCGTCGTTCCACCCGTTCCGGGCCACCTTCGCCCGGCACGACGGGGAGGCACGGCCCGGCGCGCCGGCCAGCGAGTCGTTCTGGGCGGCCAGCGCGACCGGCCCGGGTCAGCAGACGGTGTTCTGGCAGGCCACCGGCGGTGACTGGGCGGTCGTGGTGATGAACGCCGACGCCGCGCCCGGCGTGGCGGTCGACACCTCGATCGGGGTGCGCACCGGGCTGCTGCTGCCGATCGGCCTGCTGGCCGGCGGGCTGCTCGTCGGCGCCATCGCGGCGGCGTTCCTGGTCTCCGCGGTCCGTACGCCGGCGCCACCGCCGATCCCGCCCGCCCATCCGCAGACCCAGCCGGCCGGGCCGACCGAGCCCGTGCCCGGGGTGCCGAACGGCTACCCGGTGCGGTTGGACGGACGCCTGGACGAGGGGCTCAGCCGCTGGCTGTGGCTGGTCAAGTGGCTGCTCGTGCTGCCGCACCTGTTCGTGCTGGCCTTCCTGTGGCTCACGTTCTTCGTGCTCACGGTGGTGGCCGGCGTGGCCATCCTGTTCACCGGCCGGTACCCGCGCGGCATCTTCGACTTCAACGTCGGCGTGCTGCGGTGGACCTGGCGGGTGGCGTTCTACGCGACCACCTTCGGCACCGACCGGTACCCGCCGTTCAGCCTGGACTCCGACCCGACCTACCCGGCCGACCTCCAGGTCGAGTACCCCGCCCGGCTGTCCCGCTCGCTGGTCCTGATCAAGTGGTGGCTGCTCGCGTTGCCGCACTATCTGGTCATCTCCATCTTCGGCGGCGGCCTGACCTGGTGGACCTGGGACTGGACCGCCGACAACGACGGGCGCGCCGTGCTCGGCGCCGGCCTCATCGGCCTGCTGGCCGTGATCGCCGCGGTCACGCTCGCGTTCACCGCGCGTTACCCCAGGTCGCTGTTCGACTTCCTGATGGGCATGCAGCGGTGGACCTACCGGTGGTCGCCTACGCGGCCCTGATGAGCGACGAGTACCCGCCGTTCCGGCTCGACAACGGCGGCACCGACCCGGCCTCGCTTCCCCCGCCGCCCCCACCGGTCGACGACCGCGCCGGCGCGCTGGTCGGCGGCTAACCATGCACACCGGGTACCCGCACAAGGAGTACCCGCACACCGGGTACCGAGAGAACGGGAGTTGAGATGACATCCACACCGCACGCCGTCGTCGTCGGGGTGGACGGAACGCCCGACAGCTACACCGCCGTCCGCTGGGCGGCCGAGGAGGCGACGCGGCGGAGGCTACCGCTGCGGCTGGTGTACGTGTTCCGGTGGCCGCCGAACTACGGGCCCACGCCGATGTACGCCGCCTGGCCGGCCCGCGACCCGCTGGAGATCAAGCAGGCCGCCGAGCAGCTGGTCGCCGAGGCGGTGGGCGTGGCCCGCGCCGCGCGGCCCGATCTCGACGTCACGGCCGAGTCCATCGAGGGCCTGCGGGTGCCCCAGCTGCTGGCCGAGTCCGAGCGGGCCGCCGTGCTCGTGCTGGGCTCGCGCGAGCTGGGGCCGTTCGGGTCGATGGTGCTCGGCTCGGTCGGCGCCGGGGTCGCCGCCCGCGCGGCCTGCCCGGTGGTGGTGGTCCGCGGCCCGGCCGGCGACCCGGAGACAGGCGCCAGGGTGGTCGCCGCAGTGGACGGCGGCGAATCCTCCGAGCAGGTCCTCGGCTACGCCTTCGAGCACGCCAGCCGGTACGGGATCGGCGTCCGCGCGGTGCTGTGCTGGTGGCCGCACGTGTACGAGCTGTCCGGGTGGCTGCGCGAGTCCTACGCCCGGGCCGCGACCCGGGCGGAGGTCTGGCTGTCCGAGGCGCTCGCCGGCTGGCGGGAGAAGTACCCCGACGTGCCGGTCAGCCCGGGTGTCGTAGAGGCACACGCCGTGTCCGGCCTGGTGGCGGAGTCCGCCGCAGCACACCTGCTGGTGGTCGGCAGCCGGGGCCGGCACGCATTGGGCGGTACGCTGCTCGGCTCGGTCAGCCAGGGCGTGCTGCACCACGCCACCTGCCCGGTCGCCGTGCTGCCCGTCGGTTGAGTAACCGGCCGGCGCGGACCACCACCCGCGCCGGCCGCGGCCCGATCGGTTGAGTAACCGGCCGGTGCCGCTGTGGCTGTTCTCCGGCGGCCCGGTCGGCGACCCGCTCAAGCCGGCCGAGGAGCCCGCTGGGGGCGACCTCGTCCGGGAGACCGGCGCCCGCGAGCACGAGGTGCTCCCCGGGGGCCTCGACCGGCGCCGGCTCGGCTGGGCCGAACGGGTTATGGTGCGGGCAGTCCGGGTACCCGACGGAGACCGCCGGGACTGGGCCGAGGTCACCGCCTGGTCCACCGGCATCGCAGACACGCTCAGCCCGGCCGCCGACCGCAGCGACCGGAACCACCAGCCACGGAGGAGCCGATGACGACCACCGCAGCGGCCGCCGGGCCGCTCGCCGGCGCCGAGCTGGCGCGGCTCGACGCGTACTGGCGGGCGGCCAACTACCTGTCGGTCGGCCAGATCTACCTGTTGGACAACCCGCTGCTGCACGAGCCGCTGACCCAAGCGCACCTCAAGCCGCGGCTGCTCGGCCACTGGGGCACCACGCCCGGTCTCAACCTGCTGTACGCGCACCTGAACCGGGTGATCGCGGCCCGTGACCTGAACATGATCTACGTGTTCGGGCCGGGGCACGGCGGGCCCGCCGCGGTTGCCAACGCCTGGCTGGAGGGCAGCTACAGCGAGGTCTACCCGCGGGTGTCCAGGGACGGCGCGGGGATGCGCCACCTGTTCCGCCAGTTCTCCTTCCCCGGCGGGATACCCAGCCACGTGGCGCCGGAGACGCCGGGATCGATCCACGAGGGCGGCGAGCTGGGGTACTCGCTGGCGCACGCCTACGGCGCCGCGTTCGACAACCCGGACCTGGTGGTGGCGTGCGTCATCGGCGACGGGGAGGCGGAGACCGGGCCGCTGGCGGCGAGCTGGCACTCGGACAAGTTCCTCGACCCCGCCCGGGACGGCGCGGTGCTGCCGATCCTGCACCTGAACGGCTACAAGATCGCCAACCCGGCCGTGCTCGCCCGCATCCCGAAGCCGGAGCTGACCGCGCTGATGCGCGGGTACGGGCACCGGCCGCTGTTCGTGGAGGGGAACGACCCGCCGGCCGTGCACCAGCGGCTGGCCGCCGTGCTGGACCAGGCGCTGGACGAGATCGCGGTGATCCAGGCGGTGGCCAGGCGCGGCGGCGGCACCGACCGTCCACTGTGGCCGATGGTCGTGCTGCGCACCCCGAAGGGCTGGACCGGGCCGTCCACAGTGGACGGACTGCCGGTCGAGGGCACCTGGCGGGCACACCAGGTGCCGCTGGACCGGGTGCGCGAGGATCCCGCGCACCTGGCCGAGCTGGAGCGCTGGCTGCGGTCGTACCGCCCGGAGGAGTTGTTCGACGGCGACGGCCGGCCGGTGCCGGGGATACTGGCCGGGGCGCCGGCCGGCACCCGGCGGATGAGCGCGAACCCGCACGCCAACGGGGGGCTGCTGCTGCGCGAGCTGTCGCTGCCGGACTGGCGGGACTACGCCGTGCCGGTGCCGTCGCGGGGTGCGGCCAGCCACGAGCCGACCCGCGTCCTGGGCGCGTGGCTGCGGGACGTGATCCGCGCCAACCCCGACCGGTTCCGGCTGTTCGGGCCGGACGAGACGGCGTCGAACCGGCTGTCCGCGGTGTTCGAGGCGACCGACCGGGCCTGGAACGCCGAGGTGCTGCCGACCGACGAGCACCTGGCCCGCGGCGGCCGGGTGATGGAGATACTGAGCGAGCACCTGTGCCAGGGCTGGCTGGAGGGGTATCTGCTGACCGGCCGGCACGGGCTGTTCGGCTGCTACGAGGCGTTCACGCACATCGTCGACGCGATGCTCAACCAGCACGCGAAGTGGCTCAAGGTCACCCGCGGGCTGCCCTGGCGGCGGCCGATCGCGTCGCTGAACTACCTGCTGACCTCGCACGTGTGGCGGCAGGACCACAACGGCTTCACCCACCAGGACCCCGGGTTCCTCGACCACGTCGCGAACAAGAAGGCGGAGGTGGTCCGGCTCTACCTGCCGCCGGACACGAACACCCTGCTGTCGGTGGCCGACCACGTGCTCCGCTCGCGCGACTACGTCAACGTGGTGGTGGCCGGCAAGCAACCGGTGCTCGACCTGTTCGACGCCGAGCAGGCGGGCGAGCACTGCGCCCGCGGGCTGGGCATCGTGGAGTTCGCCAGCAACGACGAGGGCGGGCAGCCGGACGTGGTGCTCGCCTGCGCCGGGGACGTGCCGACGCTGGAGACGCTGGCGGCGGCCAGCCTGCTGCGGACCTACCTGCCCGACCTGAAGGTCCGGGTGGTCAACGTGGTGGACCTGATGCGGCTGCAGCCGCCGAGCGAGCACCCGCACGGCCTGCCCGACGCCGAGTACGACGCACTGTTCACCGTGGACCGGCCGGTGATCTTCGCGTTCCACGGGTACCCGTGGCTGATCCACCGGCTCGCCTACCGCCGCACCGGCCACCGGCACTTGCACGTGCGCGGGTACAAGGAGGAGGGCACCACCACCACGCCGTTCGACATGGTCATGCTCAACGACCTGGACCGCTACCACCTGGTGATGGACGTCATCGACCGGGTGCCCGGCCTCGGCGTCCCCGCCGCGCACCTGCGGCAGCGGATGGCCGACACCCGGCTGCGGCAGCGCGAGTACACCCGCGAGCACGGCGAGGACGCGCCCGAGATCCGCGACTGGCACTGGCCCTACTGAGTACGGGCCAAGGTCCCGGTCGCCGCGCCGAAGGCCCGCCGGCGCCGGGGCTTTCCTGCGCTGTGCGCGAGCCTGGTCGGCTTGGTCGCGGTCGAGGTCGCGCTTGTCCGGACCTGCGGCTGGCTGCGGCCGACCATGGCCGCGGCCGGCGCTGTCGTGGTGCCTGCCGGGCGCTGTCGTGGTGCCTGCCGGGCCTGTGGTCCAGGTCGTGATGGGTGGTCCGGGTCGTGACGGGTGGTCCGGGTCGTGACGGGTGGTCCGGGTCGTGACGGGTGGTCGCGCGGGCCGTTTCCCGGCGCGCAGTCAGGGTCGGGTCCCGGGTCGGGAATCCGGTTGCCAAGGTCCCACGGAGGGTGGACCTCCGGCCCTGACCGGATGGCCCGGTGCGGCGGGATCGTCGGTGTGTACGAACCGCACCTACGAATCACAGGAGGCACACCGTGGCCATCTCACACGAGGCCCGTCCCGGTCGGATCGAGCTTCGCGCCGGTCCGTCGGACGCCCGCCGCGCCGTCGACTACGTCTGGGCGCTGGTCCGGATCAGCCTGGGCTTCGTCTTCGCCTGGGCGTTCCTGGACAAGCTGTTCGGGCTGGGGCACTCGACCCCGTCCGCCCGGTCCTGGCTCAACGGCGGCTCGCCGACCAACGGCTTCCTCTCGCACAGCACTGGCCCGTTCGCCGGCTTCTTCAAGGACCTGGCGGGCAACACGTTCATCGACTGGCTGTTCATGCTCGGCCTGCTCGGCATCGGGGCGGCTCTGCTGCTCGGCATCGGCACACGCTTCGCGGCCGTGGCCGGCACCCTGCTGCTCGTCATGATGTGGGCCGCGGTGCTGCCGCCGGCGAGCAACGTCTTCATGGACGACCACCTGATCTACGCCCTGGTGCTGATCGGCCTCGCGCTGGTGGGTGCCGGCAGGACCCTCGGCCTCGGCCGGTGGTGGAGCGAGACCGGGCTGGTCAAGCGCTACCCGTGGCTGGTCTGAGCCTGTCAGGCATCTGTGAGCCCGTCAGGCAAGGCAGCCGCGACGCACCCATGGGAGACCCGATGACCACCTCACCCCCCGACGGAACCGGCGCCGTCGCCCGGGCCGCCCTGCGGGCCGCCATCGACCTGGCCCGGTACGCCCCGTCCCTGCACAACGCCCAGCCTTGGTTCTGGCGGCTCGTCGGCGATGCCGCCGAACTGCACGCGGACCAGCGCCGGGCGGTGCCGGTGGCCGACCCCTTCGGCCGGGAGATGCTGCTCGGCTGCGGTGCGGTGCTGCACCACGCCCGCACGGCGCTCGCGGCAGCCGGGTGGCGGGTGCGGGTCTCCCACCTGCCCGAGCCGGACCAGCCCGATCTGATCGCCCGGATCGAGCTGGCCGGCCGGCAGGATCCGGACAAGGCGGCCGCCCGGATGGCCGAGGTGATCACCCGGCGACGCACCGACCGCCGTCCGTTCGCCCCCGAGCCGCTGCCGGGCGAGGTGCTCGACGCGCTGCGGCACGCGGTCGAGGGCGAAGGGCCCTACCTGGCCCTGCTCACCGACGCCGACGACCGGATCGAACTCGCGGTGCTGTCCGCCCGGGCCGAGCGGATCCAGTCCGACGACCCGGCGTACGTGCAGGAGCTGGCCGCCTGGACCGGCGACCGGCGCGGTCGCGACGGGGTGCCACCGAGCCAGGTGCCGCACCTGACCGAACCCCGGCACAGCGACGTGGTGCTGCGCAACTTCGAGGAGGAACGTCCCGGTGAGGCGTCCATACCTGCCGGCGTGGACGAGCAGCCGGCCTGGGCGATCCTCTACACCCCGGGCGACCGGCGCGAGGACCACATCCGTGCCGGCGAAGGAATGTCGGCGCTGATGCTCACCGCGACCGACCTCGGCCTGGCCACCGGCGTGCAGTCGCAGCCCGTCGAGGTCACCGCCGTGCGGGCGCAGATCGACGGCCGGCTGCTCAAGGGCCTAGGCCACGCGCAACTGGTGATGCGGCTCGGCTGGCCCGACCCGGCCGCGCCGGACCTGCCGGCCGCGCCCCGCCGACCGATGGACGAGGTGCTGCACGAGAACCGGCAGCGCTGAGGCCGAAGGAGCTCCCGATGCGGATCCTGATCACCGAGGCCACCCTCGGCGGAGCCGCCCCGGCCGACCTGCCCGCCAGGCTCGACGCCCTCCCCGCCCAGGACGTGCCGGGATGACGGTGCAGGCGGAGCGGCTCGGGCTGTCCACCGAGCAGGCGCGGGCCAGGCTTGCGACCGTCGGACCGAACGAACTGCCGCGCCCGACCCGCCCGGGTCTGGCGCGGCGCGCGGCCGCCCAGCTCGCCGACCCGACCGCCCTGCTGCTCGGCGCCGCCGGGCTGATCAGCCTGCTGGTGCTCGGTGAGGTCGCCGAGGGCACCGCCATCCTGCTGATCGTCGTGCTGAACGCCGCCGTCGCGGTGGCCCAGGAGGCGCGGGGCGGACTCGGCCACCGACGCGCTCGCCGCGATGGTGGGGCCGACGGCGGTGGTGCTGCGCGACGGCCAGGCGCAGCGGATCCCGGTCGCCGACCTGGTGCCCGGCGACCTGGTCGAACTCGCGGCCGGCGACCGGGTCCCGGCCGACGCCCGGCTCGTCGACGCCGAGGCGTTGCGGGTGGACGAGGCGACCCTGACCGGCGAGTCGGTGCCCGCCGGCAAGCGGGTGGACGCAGTGGCCGATGCGGCCCTGCCGCTGGCGGACCGGCCCGGCGAGGTGTTTGCCGGCACCCTGGTGGTGGCCGGTCGCGGTCGCGCCACCGTGACGATGACCGGCCCGGACAGCCAGATCGGGCAGATCGCCGGCCGGCTTGTCCCGCGCCGCCGGGCACCGCTGCAGCGCGACCTGGCCACGGCCACCGCCCGGATCGGGCTGCTCGCGCTGGCGGTCGCGGCCGTCGCCGTCGGGCTCGGCCTGACCCGGGTGCACGAAGGCACCTCGAGCGTCGTCGAGGTGCTGCTGGCCGGGGTGGCGCTGGCCATCGCCGCCGTCCCGGAGAGCCTGCCCGCGGCCGTCACCGCCGCGCTCGCGCTCGGCGCCCGGCGGATGGCCGACCGCGGCGTCATCGTCCGCCGGCTGGCCGCGGTGGAGGCCCTCGGCGCGGCCGGTGTGATCTGCGCCGACAAGACCGGCACCCTCACCGAGGGCCGGCTGTCGGTGGCCGCGACGTGGCCGGTGCCGGGCCGCGAGCAGGCGCTGTGGGAGATCGCCGCCGCCTGCAACGACGCCATCGACGGGCACGGCGACCCGGTCGATGTCGCGCTCGCCGCGGCCGCCCGGAGGTGCGCTGCCCGGAGGTGCGCTGCCCGGAGGTGCGCTGCCGGGCGCCGGCGACATCGCCGCCGCCGGCTGGCAGCGGCTGGCCGCGGTCCCGTTCGACCCGGACACCCGGCAGATGAGCGTCGCGTGCTGGACCCCGACCGGCCCCCGGGTGCTGGTCAAGGGCGCGCCGGAAGCCGTACTGGCCCGCTGCCTGCCCGGCCCGGAGGCCGACGCGATGGCCGCCCGGGTCACCGACCTGGCCTCCGCCGGCCTGCGGGTACTGGCCCTGGCCGACGCGGACGGCAGCCGCGACCCCGCGTCCGGCGCACTCCGGCCGGCCGGTCTGGTCGGGCTGGCAGACCGGCCGCGCGCCTCGGCCGGCCCCGCGGTGCGGGCGTGCCGCGACGCCGGCATCAGGGTCGTGATGGTCACCGGAGACCATGCCCGTACCGCGGCCGCCGTCGCCGCCCAGGTCGGCATCGACCCGACCGCGGTGGTGGCCGGAGCCGACCTGCCGGTCGAGCCCGCGGCCCGGGCCGAGGCGCTGCGGGCGGCCCAGGTCGTGGCCCGGGTGGACCCGGCCACCAAGGTCGATCTGGTCGCCGCCCACCATGCCGCCGGCCGGGTAGTGGCGATGACCGGCGACGGGGTGAACGACGCACCGGCGCTCCGATCCGCCGACGTGGGGGTGGCGGTCGCCGGCGCCGGCGGCACCGACGTGGCCCGGGAGGCGGCGTCGGTCGTGCTCACCAGACCCGACCTCGGCACGATCGTCGCCGGCGTCGCCGAGGGCCGGCGGATCTTCGCCAACGTCGCCGCCATGGCGGAGTACCTGCTGGCCGGCAACCTCTCCGAGATCGCGATCGTGCTGGTCGGGCTGCTCGCCTGGCCGGAGCTCGCGGTGCCGCTGCTGCCGGTGCAACTGCTGTGGATCAACCTGGTCACCGACGGGCTGCCTGTGCTCGCCCTCGGGGTGGACCGCCCGCTGGGCGACCCGCTGCGCCGGCCGCCCCGCGATCCTGGCGAGCACCTGCTGAACGCGGCCCGGCTGCGCCGGGTGGCGGTGCGCGCCGCGGCCGTGGCGGCAAGCGTGCTGCTGGCCGCGCAGTGGATGCGGCACGCCGGCTGGACGCCCGACCAGCTCCGGACCGGCATCGTCACCTGCCTGGTGTGCGCGCACCTGACGCTGGCCTATCTCGCCCGCGCCCGCCGGACCGCGTTCGAGCCGGGCTGGTGGCGGGCCCGACCGCTGCTGCTCGCGGTCGCCGGCTCGCTCGGCCTGCAGGCCGTGCTGGTCGCCGTCCCGGCGGTGGGCCAGGCGGTCGGCTTCACCGCGATACCCGCTTCGGGCTGGCTGCTCGCCGCCGCCTGCGGTCTGGTGACCGTCGTGGCCGGTGACACCTACGGCGCCGCCGAGCGGGTCCGGCACCGGTGGCAAACGTCATGACCGGCCCCTGGCGCCCCGCCCGTCCGCACCCTGGCGCCCCTCCGGGCCCGCACCCCGGCGCCGGTGTGAACGACCCGTTCACCGCCGCGGAGCGGGCCGGGCGGATCCTCGCCGACGACGTCGCAACCGTCACCGCCGGCAGGTCCGGCCCCGCGGTGGTCCAGCGGGCCGTCGAGGGGCCGGCCGCGGGGGTGCTGGTGGACGCCGCGGTGGACGCCGCCCTCCTGGTGGTGGGCAGCCACCGCCACGGCCGGCTGTTCGAGGCCATCCTCGGCTCGGTGACCGCCGCCTGCCTGCGGCACGCCGCCTGCCCGGTCGTGGTGGTCCCGCCGCCGAGCGAGGCACCACACCGGCACGGCGCCGCCGCGGTGACCGCCCCGCTGTACTGAACCGCTGACTCTCCACTGTGGACCGTCCACGGTGGACCGCCCTTGGGAAGGGGAAGCCATGAAGGGACTGCTGTACCACGGTGCGCACCACCGGCCGACCTGGGCGGACCTGCCCGATCCGGCGATCCGGGACGACCGGGACGCGATCGTGCAGGTCGACACCGTGACGCTGTGCGGCACAGACCTACACATCCTGCGCGGCGACGTGCCCGAGGTGGCGGCCGGCCGGGTCCTCGGCCACGAGGCCGTCGGTACCGTCGTGGCGGCCGGCCGCTCGGTGGAGCTGACGGCGGGGGACCGGGTGCTGGTGTCCTGCATCAGCGGCTGCGGGCGGTGCCGGTTCTGCCGGCAGGGCGCCTACGGCCAGTGCCTGTCCGGCGGCGGCTGGGTGCTCGGGCACACCATCGACGGGGTGCAGGCCGAGCTGGTCCGGGTACCGTACGCGGACCTGGCCTGCCACCGGCTGCCGGAGCAGATCTCCGATGAGGCCGCGGTGCTGTGCGCAGACATCCTGACCACCGCCTACGAGGTCGGCATCCGCAACGACCGGGTCGGCCCCGGCGACGTCGTGGCGATCGTCGGGGCCGGGCCGATCGGGCTGGCCGCGATTCTCACCGCCCGGCTGTACTCGCCAGGCACGATCGTCGTCATCGACCCCGTGGTGCGGCGGCTGGACCTCGCCAAGCAACTCGGGGCGGACGTGACGCTCGACGGCCAGGCCGACCCGCGGGAGGCGGTGGCCGAGCTGACCGACGGCCTGGGCGCCGACGTGGTGATCGAGGCCGTCGGCACCCCGGAGGCGTTCGGCACCTGCTGCACGCTGGTCCGTCCCGGCGGGCACCTGGCGAACATCGGTGTGCACGGCGCGCCGGCGATGCTGCCGCTGCAGGACCTGTGGGCCCGCAACGTCACCATCACCACCGGCCTCGTCGACACCGACACCACCCCCCTGCTGCTGCGGCTGCTCGCCGCCGGGCAGCTCGACCCGACCCCGCGGAACCGCCCGGACCACCAAGCCGAGCAGGGCGAACGCCGCCACGGTCAGCGCAACAAAAACGACATCAGCCATTTCGTGAGCCCGGATCTGCCATCTTGGATACAGGTAGTCGAATTCCGGTACGGGTCCGCCTCAGTCCCCACCCCATCCCCGTCCCGACCAACGCGACCACGCACAGGATGTCGAGCCGGACCAGGTCAACCCGGCCGTGCCAACGCAACACGCCGAGCCGGTCGATCAGGAAGCCGTTGCAGAACAGCCACGCCATGCCCGCCGTCGCCAGCGCGGCGACGACATCGCCCGCAACCGCGGCGAAGCCCCCGACCACCACGGCCAGCGCCGCCACCCGCTGGGCGGTCAACTGCGGCGGAAGCAGCGCCGCGGCGCAGCACCCCGCGACCACCGCCATGAAGCCAGCCGCGAGCAACACCTCGGTCACCCGGCCGGTGGCCCGCGCGGCGGTCAACCGCCCGTCCGACGGCCGTTGCACGGCACACCTCCCGCGTCGTCGACCGCACCCGGCATGCGGCCCACACAGCAGACAACACCGCCGACGGGTCCCGAACCCGTCCGCTGACGGGTTTCCTACGTGGGCGGCGGCGGTCTTGACGCAATTCCTACGCCGGCGGCGGTAACCGGACCCGCCGCCGACCGCAGGGCGTCACCCTGGCCGTCCGGCAGGTGGTCACCCTGGCCGCCGGCAGGGGTCACCCTGGCCGACCGGTCCCCGTCGAGCCCGCCGAAAGACCCGACCTAAATGGGGCCCGTTGCCGGTCGTGGGCGGCCGGCCGGTCGACGATCGTGAACGCAACACACAGACACGGCGACGCGGGGGGTTGGTTCATATGAGGACCGTGCAGATAATCAAGCGACCGAGCCCTCGGCGTCCGGAACAGGCGCCGGACCTGCGCACCCCGTCCGGCCGGATGCTGCCGTACTGACGCGGTCGCGGACGCGCGTCCACGACCCGAGGAGGAGACGATGGCCGCCGCGAAGCACTGGACCGTGGACATCTACATCGACGAGCACGAGGGTCAGACCAGGGCGGAGGCCCGGCTGCACACCTCGGACGCCACCAGCCTGACCGCCACCGGCGTGGCCAGGCTCAACCCCGCGGACCGCAACGTTCCCGAGATCGGCGACGAACTCGCCACGGCGCGGGCGCTGTCGGAGTTGGCGCACAAGCTGCTGGACGCGACCGCGGACGACATCGAGGCGGTCACCCACCAGGCAGCGAACCTGACGGGCTGACCCGGCCGACACGCCCGACCACGAGACCCGGACCGCGACTCCGGACCGCGACCCTGGACCACGAGAGACTCGGGACCGCGACCCTGGACCACGAGAGACTCGGGACCGCGACCCTGGACCACGAGAGACTTCGGGACCGCGACCCCGGACCACGAGAGACTCGGGACCGCGATCCCGGACCGCGACGCCGGACCGCGCGACTGCGGACCACGAGACCCGGACCGCGACTCCAGACCGCGACGCCCGACCGCGAGACCCGACCGCGAGACCCGACCGCGACGCCCGACCGCGACGCCCGATCGCGAGACGAGGCCCAGATATGAGCCTACGGATGAAGGACCTGATCAGCCTCGACGACATCACCGCGGCTGACCTGGCGGAGCTGACCCGACCGGTCGCGCGGGCGCCGTACCTGGCCGGGTCGGTCGCCGCCGTGGTGCTGCCGGCGGGGGCGTACGCCGACCGCCTGGCCGCCGCGGCCGCGGTGGCCGCACTCGGCGGCATTCCCTGGCCGGTCTCTCCCGCCGACCTGCTGTCCAGCGCGCCCGACCAGCCGGGCATGGCCGCGCCGCTTGCCGCGCACGCCGGACTCGTGCTTGCCGGCCTGCCGTCCCAGGACGGCCTGCGCCGGCTCGCCCAGCTCGTCGCAGCGCCGGTGGTCAGCCTGGGCAGCAGCACCGAGCGGCCGCTGCACGCGCTTGCGGACATGCAGGTGCTGGTCCGCGCCCTCGGCGGGCTGGCGGGACGCCGGCTTGCCTACGTCGGACTCGCCGGGCCGGCCCGCTACTCGCTGGCCCGCGCCTGCGCGCTGGCCGGAGTCGAGCTGGCCGTCACCGGGCCGGGCACGGCCACGTCGCTGGCGGAGGCGGTCAGCGGCGCCGACGCCCTCTACCTCGGCACCTGGACCGACCGGAACACCCCGGCACTGCTCGCGGCCGCCCGGCGCGCCGCGCTCACCAGCTTCCGGCTCACCCCCAAGGTGCTCGGCCTGGCCCGCCCCGGCGCGGTCGTCCTGCACGAGGGCCCGTGCCGACCGGGTCTGGAAGTGGACGGGCGGCTCGCCGACGCGCACCGCTGCCTGCTGGGCCAGCAGCAACGCGGCCTGGCGGGCACACTTCAGGAGGTGATCGTCGCCCTGCTGAGCCCGTCATCCGGCGGCTCACCGCCGGCGGAGTACGGCGTCGTGCGGACCGGCCCGGCCCGGCTGGGTGCCGCCACGGTGCCGGGCTGACCGCCCCGGCAGCGGCGTACCTGGCGAAGGGTGCTGGCGATGGCCAACCGGGTTTGGGTGGTGCGGCGGCCGGGTCCGGTCGCCTCCGGGCCGTTGGAGCAGGAGCTGCGGCCCATGCCGGAACCGGCAGCGGACGAGCTACTGGTCCGGGTGCGGGCGTGCGGGGTGTGCCGTACCGATCTGCACGTGGCCGAGGGCGACCTGCCGGTGCACCGGCCGCGTGTCGTCCCCGGGCACGAGGTGGTCGGGGAGGTGGTGGGGCACGGTCCGGCCGCCGAGGGTTTCGAGGTTGGGGATCTGGTCGGCATCGCGTGGCTGCGTCGCACCTGCGGCGTCTGCGCCTACTGCCGGCGGGGCGTGGAGAACTTGTGCCCGTACTCGCAGTACACCGGGTGGGACGCCGACGGCGGGTACGCCGAGTACGCCACGGTGCCGGCGGCCTATGCGTACCGGCTGCCGGCAGGGTACGGCGACGCTGAACTGGCGCCGCTGCTGTGCGCGGGGATCATCGGGTACCGGGCGTTGCGCCGCGCCGAGGTGCCACCGGGTGGCCGGCTGGGCATCTACGGGTTCGGCGCCAGCGCGCATCTGACCGCACAGGTGGCGGCCGCGGAAGGGCTCACCGTGCACGTGCTGACCCGGTCGGCGGCGGCCCGCGAGCTGGCCCTGTCCCTGGGTGCGGCGTCCGCGGGGGATGCCACGGCGGCACCGCCGGAGCCGCTGGACGGCGCGATCCTGTTCGCCCCGGTCGGCGACCTGGTCCCGGTGGCGCTGCAGGCATTGGACCGCGGCGGCACCCTGGCCGTGGCCGGCATCCACCTGACCGACATCCCGACGCTGGTCTACCAGCGGGACCTGTTCTACGAACGCACCCTGCGCAGCGTGACCGCCAACACCCGGGCGGACGGCCGGGAGTTCCTCGACCTCGCCGCTCGCCACCGGCTGCGGGTCACCACCACGCCGTACCCGCTCGACGCCGCCGACCGGGCACTGGCCGACCTGGCAGCGGACCGGGTCACCGGCGCCGCCGTCCTCCTCCCGAGCGTTCCCGGCGGCTGACCGCTGGCTCGATAATCGCGGCAGGAGGGGGTGGACGGAGTGGACGGAATGCACCGATGAGCCGGGCGACCTCGCCGCGCGCCGGGCAGCCGCTGCTCGCGGTGTCGCTCGCGGTGTTGCTCGCCACGGCAGTGGTCGCGACCGGATGCGGGGGTCGTTCCACCCCACCCGGTCCGGCACCGGCCACGACGCCGGTCTCGACCGCCGCTGTCCCCACCACCACCGCGGCGCAGGCGTCGACCACCCCGCCTTCGTCGCCGGCCACGGACCTGACCGGGTTCCTCAGCGCGGCCCGCCTCGCCGACCAGCGGATCCGGCACGCCGCCCAACTGGTCAGCAACGGCGTCGGCCGGACGGAGATCCGCTTCGACCGGGTGACTCTGGACGCAGTGCAGGCGTCGCGGCCGCAAACTGTCGCCGGCACCATCCCGCCCGGCCTGGACGCCCCGCTGCTGCGAGCGGTGTTGCTGGTCTACAGCGACCTGCTCGCCCGCTCGGCGGCGTTCAACCGCGTCCTCGAGGTCGGCACCGAGCCGCACCCGGTGGGCGACCCGACGGCACAGCAGGTGCTGGCCTGCCTCGCCGGCGGTGCCGCGGTGGCGGGCCACTTCGCCGCCGACCTCGACTCGCTGCAGGCCGTCGCGCGCGCGACGGCGCCTGGGCCGGTGGTCTCGCCGAGGTCCCGGGCGGCTGCCGAGCTGGCCGTCCGGCTGACCGACCTGGACCTGCGCAACAACGGTTGCGGCGCCTGCGGTGGCGAACGATTCCCGGAACTGCAGCCGATCCGGTGGACCGCGACGAACGACAGCGGCTATACCGGCACGGTGGCCGGCATCCGGTTCACGGCCGCCTATCGGCCGGGCAGCGGCTGGCAGGTGGAGTTGGCGGCCTGCTGAGCGACCGCGGCGTGATCTCCACCCGCTGACGGCCACCCTCCCGACCCCCCGCGTCCAGACCCGCCCGCGTCCAGACCCGCCTGGCGGCCGGGTGGCCTTCGCCGGGCAGGAGGCGACCTCCGGCCCTGCCCGGCGTCGCGGTGCGGGGGCGGGGCTGGAACCCGAGAGGAGATGGAGGTGGTCCGGATGCGACTGTCGATCAAGGACGGCGCCGCGACCGTGCTGGGCGCCGTCACCCTGGTTGCCGGCATCGGGGCGCTGGTGGCCGGCAGCGGGATGCTGCTGGCCGTCTTCGTCGGCGGGATCGTCGCGCTGTGGGCGCTGGCGACCGTGCGGCACGCCGTGGCCGGCCCGGTGGACCAGCCCAGGCCGCGGGAGCCCGCCACCTACCGGTGAACGGGAACCGGCCGGCGGGCCACGGACTGCACCGGCCCGTGGCCCGCCGGTCGTTACGGTCCGCCGGTCGTTACGGTCCGGGTCGTTACGGTCGGGGTCCGCCGGCTGTTAGGGGACGGGCGGCTGTTCGGGACCGGCGGCTGCGGGGACGGCCGGGACCAACTGCCCGGCCCGGCGGGCATGCCGGCCCTGGCCGCCGCCGCGGTGCCGCGGTGCAATGTTTGACATGGAGCCAATTCCGACGGACTGTGGGCAGATCGTGGTTGGTGTGGCCCCGCAGGCCGAGCCCTGCTACATGCTGCAGTGGGCGGCGGAGGAAACGCTGCGTCGCAGGACCTCCCTGAGGATGGTGCACGCCTACGAGCCGGTGCCGGCCCACACCCTGACCGCGGCGCCGAGCCCGTTCATGGTCGAGGTTCCGTACGGCGCCAGACGGGCGGCCAATGTCGAGCTGTCCCGGCTGGTCGGCTGGCTGGGCACCCGGTACCCGATGCTCGACGTCAGCGGCCTCGCCCAGGCGGGAGCGGCGGTGCCGGTGCTGGCCATGCAGGGTGCCTGTGCCGCCCTGGTGGTGGTGGGGCGTCGGGAGCGTGGGCGCATCGCGGAGGCGTTGCTCGGGTCGACCGCACTGGACGTGCTCGACATGGTCGGCTGCCCGGTGGTCGCGGTTCCGGACCGGATCGGTCCGGTACCGGCGGGTGCGCCCGTGGTGCTCGGCGTCAAGGCCCGCCGGACGTCCACCGCGGCGGCGCTGTTCGCGCTGGGCGCCGCGGCCCGGGCGGGTGTGCCGCTGCGGGTGGTGCACTGCTGGCTGCCCGGCGAGGGCAGCGACGAACACACACAGGTGCCCTCCGAGGTGGTCGCCGGGCTGCGGGACCGCTTCCCGGACGTGCCGGTGCACCTGTTCGCCGTCGAGGGCGGCGCCGCGGACCTGCTCGTCCGGGAGTCCCGGTCAGCGAGCCTGCTGGTTCTCGGACCGGGCTCCAGCGGACGCCTGCCGCGGCGACTCGGAGGGGTGGGGGTGGGCGTGCTGCGTGGCACGGCCTGCCCGGTTGCGTTCGCGCCGACCGCGTTGGCCAGGGCCGCGCGGAGTAGGGAAGGTGTCCACAATGGAGGATGACAGCAGCCGGCCGCAGGTGATCGTCGGGGTGAGCGGGTCGCCGACCAGCCTGCAGGCGCTGCGCCAGGCTGTGGTGGAGGCACGCCGGGCAGGCGCGGTGCTGAGGATCACGCATGCCTACCGGGTGCCTACGGCGGCGCTGGTCGCAGCCGGACAGGACTGCCGGGAGGGGCTGGAACGGGCCGCTCACCAGCTCATCGACGCCTGCCTGGACCAGGCGCTCGGCGGGCCCCCGGACGACATGCCGGTCTGCCGAACCGTGGTGGAGAACACCGCTCCCGGGGCGGCCCTGGTCGGCCGCGTCCGCACCGAGAACGATCTGATCGTGGTCGGCGCCAGCAGGTCGGTGCTGGCCCGCCGGTGGCACCGGCCCGTCGCCGCCCACTGCGAGCGGTACGCGGCCTGCCCGGTACTGGTCGTGCCGCCGCCGAGAATGCTTCGGGACCTCGGCGGCCGGCCCAGGGTCCGCCGTCGCGACCTCGATCGCCAAATCGCCGACCTCTGCCGCGCGACCGACCTGCCCGGCCCGCGCTGAACGCGCCCCCCGCGCTCGGCCGGCGCTCGCCCCGGGCACCCATCTGGGGAGATCCGCCATGGAGCGCAGGAAGATCCTGGTCGCCGACGGCACGAAGTCCGGCTCCACTGAGGAGATCGGGCACATGATCGCCGCCACCCTGCGCGAGGACGGCTTCGACGTCGACGTGCGGCGCGCCGCTGTCCGGGACATGGCCGGCTACGCCGCGGTCGTGCTGGACGGGCCGCTGTACGCCGCCGGTCTGGCCGCCGGCGCCGACCGGCGGTAACCGGGACCGCCCGCCGCCGGGGAGATAATGGCGTGGGGCGGCGAACAGAAAGGGTTGCCATGCACCGGCATCCATACGGTTACGGGTACGGCTGGTCGCCGTGGCCGATGGTCGTGTTGATGGTGTTGTTCCTGGCCGGCCTGGTCGTGCTGGGGGTACTGCTGGCCCGATGGGCGGTCCGGTCCGGCCGCCAGCAGTCCCAGCCGACGGCGCCGTACGCCGCCGGGCCACCGCCGGGCCCCGACCCGGAACGACTGCTCGCCGAGCGCTTCGCCCGCGGTGAGATCGACGAGACCGAGTACCGCGGCCGGCTGGCCGTGCTGCGCGGAGATACCGGACCCCGGCCCGGCTGACGGACCGGCGTCCGCGGCCGACGGACAGGGGCCCGGCTGACGGACCGGGGCCCGGTCGATGGATCCGGCCTGCGCCGGCCGACGGACCCGGCGTCCGCGGCCGATGGTCGCCGGCGACCAGGTCTCGCCGCCGGGCAGGCTACCGCGGACCGACCGCAGGCCGGGGGCCCAGCAGTGAGCGCACCTGGCGGGCGATCTCGAGGTCCTCGCGGGCAGTGACGACGAAGGTGCGCACCTGGGCTCCGGCCGCGGTGAGTTCGGCGTCATGCCGGGCCGCGCCGTTGCGTTCGGCGTCGATCAGTACGCCGAGGAACCGCAGCCCGTCGGCGGCACCGGCGCGCACCGCCGGCTGGTGCTCGCCCACCCCGCCGGTGAAGACCAGCGCGTCCAGCCCTTCCGTCGCGGCGGCCATCGCGGCGATCTCCCGGCGCAGCCGGTGCAGGTACACCGCCAGCGCCAGCCTTGCCGCGGGCTGGCCGTCCCGGGCCGCGGTCAGCACCTCTCGCATGTCGCCGGAGCCGCCGGCCAGCGCGGCGAGTCCGGAACGCGTCTCCAGCGCGTCGGCCAACTCGGCCTGGTCGACGCCGCCGTGGGCGAGCAGCCATAGCAACATCCCCGGGTCAACCGTGCCGGAGCGGGTGGCCATGACCAACCCCTCCAGCGGTGTGAACCCCATCGTGGTGTCCACCGAACGGCCACCGGTCACGGCGGCCAGCGACGCGCCGGCGCCGAGATGGCAGCTGACGACGCGCAGCCGGTCCGGCGGCGCCCCGGCCAGCTCGGCGACCCGGCGGACCGCGTAGGCGTGCGAGATGCCGTGGAAGCCGTAGCGGCGCAGCCCCCACCGGCGCCGCCACTCGGCCGGGACCGCGTAGGTGGCCGCCGCGTCCGGCAGCCCGGCATGGAAGGCGGTGTCGAAGCAGGCCACCGCCGGTACGCCCGGCAGCGCCTCGGCGACCGCGTCGATGCCCGCCAGCGCGCGCGGCTGGTGCAGCGGCGCCAGGTCGGTCAGCCCCGCGATGCGGGCGCGGACCGCGGGGTCGATGCGGGTCGGCCCGGTGAAGTCGCGCCCGCCGTGCACCACGCGGTGCCCGACCGCGTCGATCGGGCCCATTCCGGCCACGGCCTCCTCGATCCGGTGGCCCTCCGCCGCTCCGGCCCACTCGCCGAGATCGAGTGAGCCGACCAACCGGTCCGCCGCGTCGAGCAGCCGCAGCTTCAGGCTCGACGAGCCGGCGTTGACCACAAGCACCCGCATGTCAGCCGACCAGCCGGCGGCGCAGCCGCAGCGGGGCCACGGTGAGCAGGGCTGCGGCGGTGAGCAGGGCTGCGGCGGGCAGCGGCGCCCACCGGTGTACTCCGAACAGCAGCGCGCCGACGGTCACGATCAGCGCAGACTGGACGGGCGCGAGGGTGAGGTAGGAGCACAGCGCCTCGCCGAGCACGATGCAGCGAGGCCACACCGGCGCGGCCATCGCCCGATCATAGATGCCGAACCGCCGGGTCTGGATCATGGCGCGCGGGGTACGGTTCGTGGGTCTGGATCACGGCCGCGGGGTACGGCTCGCCCATGAACGGCCGGCGGGCAGGTGTGCAAAGCCCCGCCGCGCGGGTACGTCCCTGGCCTCGGCACGAGCTGTGGAGGGTTTGCGATGACGACGGACGGTTCGACGGAACCGGCGCCGGGTGACGACGCACCGGTCGAGGACCCCGGCGGGATCGAACCACCGGACCCCGAGGACCTCGCGGACGAGGCCGGCATCGACCCGACCCCCCAGCAGGTAGAGGAGTACCAGCAGCTACTCGAGGAGCAGGCGCCCGGGTCACACGAACCTCCCGTGTGACGCCGCCTCCGTGTGACACCGCGCCTCCGTGTGACACCGCGCCTCCGTGTGACACCGCGCCTCCGTGTGACACCGCGCCTCCGTGTGACACCGCGCCTCCCTGTGGCACCGCGCCTCGTATGACACGGTGCGACATCCACGCCGCCGAGAAGGACCGGTGGCCGATCGCGGCCTCAGCACCGAATAACCGGCATCCGGGCGGGGTACCGCGAGGAGGAGATGCCCGAGCCGGGAGGCGAAGCCCCGATGCGTATTGGACACCTGCGCCCGCTGTATGAACGTGGCCGCCCGCCGTTCAGCACGGTTTGGCTGGAGACCACGCACAACACCCCGGAGGCCGGCCGACACATCGACCTGCGCTGGCGCGCCGCGCGGGATCGGCTGGTTGAGCAGGGCGCGCCCGATGACGTCTGCGCCGCCCTGGATGCGGCGGTCGGACCGGCGGAACTGGCCGGGCACCAGTCGCAGCTACTGGTCGCGGCCGACGGCCAGGTGCTCCTCGACGAGCATCTGCCGGTCCGGCCGAACCCGGAGGTGGCCAGGACGGGCCCGCTGCCGCACCTGCTGCCCTGGCTGGTGGCGCCCCGCCGGCCGCCGTACATGCTGGTCCTCATCGACCGGACCGGAGCCGACATCACGATCCGTACCGAACAGGACCACGAGGTGGTCACCGTCGAGGGCGACCGGTACCCGATCGAGAAGAACGCGCCGGGCGGCTGGTCGCAGCGGCGGTACCAGCAGGCCGCCGAGGAGACCTGGCAGCACAACTCCGGCCGGGTGGCCGCCGAGGTGGACCGGCTGCACCGCCGGCACCCGGTACCGGTGGTGATGGTCGGCGGCGATGTGCGGGCCCTTGCCGCGCTGCTGGACAAGCTGCCGGAGGCGGTCCGGTCGGTGGTGGTTGAACTCGACGACGTCGGCCGGGCGGCCGGCGTCTCACGCGAGGCGCTGGAGCGCCGGGTCGCGGGCGCGCTGGACCGCTGGCAGCAGGCGGAGGTGGGCGACCTGATCGCCGAGTTCGAGCAGGAGCGCGGCCAGCGGGACCGTGCCGCGGAGGAGTTCGCGGCGGTCGCCGAAGCAGCACGCCAGGGCCAGGTGGACACCCTGCTGGTCAACGGCCCCGTGCTGGACGACCTGCCGCCGGTGTGGATCGGCCCGGCGGCCGAGCAGTTCGCGGGCAGCCGGGACGAGGTCGCCGCCCTCGGTGTGCCGGATCCGGTGCGCGAGCGGGCGGATGCCGCGCTGGTGCGGGCCGTGGCCGCGACCGACGGCGCTGTCAGGTACGTCGACCCGGCCCGGCTCGGGCTGAAGGACGGGGTGGCCGCCCTGCTGCGGTACGCGGCCCGGCCGGCCTGAGGGACGACCTGGCCACGGTCGGCGGCGGGGTAGCCGGCGCGGTCAGGGCTTGCCACGGTGGTCCGGGGTTGCCGCGGTGGTGCGGGGTTGCCGCGGTGGTGCGGGGTTGCCGCGGTGGTGCGGGGTTGCCGCGGTGGTGCGGGGTTGCCGCGGTCCTCAGGGGTTCTGGAGCATGGCACGCAGCCGCGGGCCCAGCCAGGGCCGCCGCCCCCAGGCCACGAGTTGGCCGCGTGCGATCGCCCGCCACTGGCTTCGCCTGCCCCACATCAGGAGCAGCAGGGCGACCGGGTCGGCGGAGATGTGGCAGTCCACCCTCCGGTGCGGGGAGGGGTCCTCGATGTGCAGTTGGCCGCCGTTGAAGACGAAGTGGTGGCGGTCGCCGCCCCGGATCCGCAGGTCGAAGGTGGCCGTCGCGTTCGCACCCCACACCGAGTGCACCAGGGCGGTGGGGGCGAGGGCGCCGAGGATCTTGACGAAGAACTCGCTCAGCACCAGGGCGGCGTCGGCTGGTTCTATCCGCCAGGGCTGTCTCGCAGCCCGGGCGATGTCGTAGCCGTGCATGATCGTCTCGCTGAGCAGGTGGCAGGTGAGGGTGAGCAGCGAGACGGTGGCGCCCTCGACCACCCAGGCCCGCTGCGCGTCGGGGCTGTGCCCCTCGACCTCGGCCAGGTAGCGCGCGGCCCGCGCCTCGATCCGGTCGGCCAGCACGTGCAGGTCGCGTTCCGGGTCGGACTTGACGGCGAGCATCGTGGTATCGCCCAGGTCCCGGATGTCGCGGACCAGGGAGCCGGCTGCGGTCTGCGCGGCGCTCGGGAGGATCTCATACACCTCCGACATGTCGGCCCGCGCCAGCCCGGGCACCGCCAGCCAGACCTGTGACAGGTGCATGGCAACTTCGCCGAGGTTCCAGTCCCCGACCGCCGGCCTGGCGGGATCGGTCACCGACCGCAGCAGCGTCGTGACCCGGCCGACTGTCTCGCCGAGCGCGTCTCTTGCCTGGTCCCACATGTCGATCAGCATCCCGGCAGCAAACCGGGCACCGCTCGGACGGCGGTCGTGGCACGCAAGGGCGCGGCTGGACGGCGTCAGCCCTCTTCGCCACACGGTCGCGTCGACGGTGTACCGGCAGGCCCAGGGCCCACCGGACGGAGCGTCCTCCGGTCGCGTCGGCCTGTTACTGCTCGACGGCCCGGCCTCGGGCCCGGCCGGTGCAAGCACGGAAGTGCCAGTCCTCCGAGGAAACCGGCCAGGCGCTCGGCAAGCAGGGCCCCGG
>WNGA01002482.1_pt1 | contig 28143 bp, 30 predicted proteins | sample 5400061 | NCBI WGS metagenome assembly WNGA01 (sample SAMN13153366, study PRJNA577476) | soil metagenome | isolation source: 100 cm soil or saprolite under grassland replicate 2 | place: USA:California | collected 2016-06-15
CAGATCGCCAACCTGATCATCGCCCAACTCCTCCACCTCGAGTCGGAAGACCCCGACAAGGACGTCTCGATCTACGTCAACTCACCCGGCGGTTCCGTGTACCACGGGCTCGCGATCTACGACACCATGCAGTTCATCAAGCCGGACGTGCAAACGATCTGCGTGGGCACGGCGATGTCGATGGGCGCGCTCCTCCTCGCCGGCGGCGCGAAAGGAAAGCGGATGGCGTTGCCGAACGCCAAGATCCTGATCCACCAGGTCTGGGGCGGCTTCCAGGGGCAGGCGACCGACATCGAGATCCATGCCCGTGAGACGATTGCCCTCAAGCGGCGGCTCGAGGAGATCATGGCTGAGCACACGGGACAACCAATGGAAAAGGTCTCGAAGGACATGGAACGCGACTACTTCATGACTCCGCAAGAAGCCAAGGACTACGGCATCATCGACAACGTGATCATCCACCGGGACACCGCCAAAGACGGAGCCAAGCCCTAGCACTCTGGGCGATTCCGAGGTACAAGGAGAGACGTGGCGCGCGCATCCGACGGCAACGAGCAGCTGCTTTGCAGCTTTTGCGGCAAGAGCCAGCGGCAGGTCAAGAAGCTGATCGCAGGCCCCGGGGTCTACATCTGCGACGAATGCATCGACCTCTGCAACGAGATCATCGACGAGGAGCTCACCGCTCCAGCGCAGCTCGACCTCGACAATCTGCCGAGGCCGAAGGACATCTACTCGGTCCTGAATGACTACGTCGTCTCTCAGGAAGAGGCGAAGCGCACTCTCGCCGTCGCGGTCTACAACCACTACAAGCGCGTGCAGATGGCGGCGGAGGAGGACGACGTCGAGCTCCAGAAATCGAACATCCTCCTGCTCGGCCCGACCGGCTGCGGCAAGACGCTGCTGGCGCAGACGCTGGCGCGGATCCTCAACGTCCCGTTCGCGATCGCCGACGCCACCGCGCTCACCGAGGCCGGCTATGTCGGCGAGGACGTCGAGAACATCCTGCTGAAGCTGATCCAGGCGGCCGACTTCGACATCAAGAAGGCCGAGACCGGGATCATCTACATCGACGAGGTGGACAAGATCGCGCGCAAGGCGGACAACCCGTCGATCACGCGCGACGTCTCGGGCGAGGGCGTGCAGCAGGCGCTGCTGAAGATCCTCGAGGGAACGGTGGCCTCGGTGCCGCCGCAGGGCGGGCGCAAGCACCCGCACCAGGAGTTCCTCTCGATCGACACGACCAACGTCCTTTTCATCTGCGGCGGTGCGTTCGCCGACCTGGAGAAGATCATCAGCCGCCGGATCGGCAAGCACGCCGTCGGCTTCGGCGCCGACATCCGCTCGCGGAACTCGTTCGAGGCCTCCGAGACGCTCGCCAAGGTGATGCCCGAGGACCTGCTCTCGTACGGGCTGATCCCCGAGTTCATCGGCCGCCTGCCCGTCGTTTCGGCCGTGCACCAGCTCCAGCGCGAGGATCTCGTCCAGATTTTGACCGAGCCGAAGAACGCGCTCACGCGCCAGTACCAGCGCTTCTTCGCCTACGACAACATCGAGCTCGTCTTCACCGACGAGGCTCTCTGGGAGATCGCCGACAAGGCGCTTGCCCGCGAGACCGGGGCGCGCGGGCTTCGCTCGATCATCGAGACCGCTCTGCTCGACGTGATGTTCGAGCTCCCGTCGCGCAAGGACGTCGTCAAGTGCGCCATCACGAAGGAGACGATCGAGAAGGGTCTCAAGCCGACGCTCGTGACGAGCGCCGGCGCCGACGACGAGCAGCACGACGAGCTCGCCGAAGAGTCGGCCTAAGCCTCCTTCGACCTCGCCTCTCTGGCGCGGCCGAGAATCGTGCCGAGCCGCAGCGTCCGCAGCATGATTAAGATCACCACGGCGCCGACGACGACGTTGAAGACCGTGACGGCCACGTGCATGCCGACGCTGAAGGCGAGGAGCTCCGAGGACGGGGCCTGGCCCCTGAGGACGTAGACGAGCAGGCCCTGCTTGGTTCCCACGCCGCCCGGTGAGAAGGGCAGCAGGGTGGCGAGGCTGTCCACGACCTGCGTGAGCAGCGCGTTGTGGATGGTCGCCCGCACGTGGAAGGCCAGCAGGAAGAAGTAGAGGGAGGCGATCCGGAACGCCCAGCTCAGCAGCTGCCAGCTCGCCACCTCGCGCGCGTACCGGCGGGGGTCGCGCACGATCGCGAAGCCCGCACCGACCCGCTGCTTGAACCCTTCGACGTGCCGGTCCGCCCACCAGGCGAACGCGAGCGCGGCGAGCGTGAGCAGCGCGACCGCCGTGGCCGAGAAGCGACCGTGCCGCAGGAGCCACCCCCAGTCGAAGGCGGGCAGGTTCGGCAGGACGTCGAGGCTCGGCAGTACTCCCTGGGTCAGGGCCCAGATGAAGATCAGGCCCGCGAGCACGAGATCGAGCAGCGTCTCCGCGACGAGCGTGGACGCGAGGGTCGTGTAGGTGGTGCCGGGGACGCGGTGCCGGACGAGGTAGAGCTTGACCAGGTCGCCGCCTCTGCCGGGGACGATCGAGTTGATCCCGACGCCCGCCAGGTAGGCGCCGAAGACCGGCCGCAGCGGCACCCGCGTCCCGGGATATGCGGCCTGGATGATGTTGCGCCAGGCGAACGGCCGAACGGCGACTTTCGCAAAGTGCAGCGCCAGCGCGATTGCCAGCGCCGCCCAGCCGACCGAGGCCAGCTGATCGAAGAAGACCCGGAACGCGTGAAAGAACTCGTCCACGTCTTCGTAAACTTGCCTGATGGAGCCGCTCTATAAGCCCGCAGGCGTCGAGGAGCGCTGGCAGCGAACGTGGGAGGAGGAGGGTCTCTACGATGCCGAGCCCGGCTCCGGCCGCGAGACCTTCGTCGTCGCGCACCCGCCGCCGAACGTGACGGGCGCGCTGCACACCGGTCACGCACTCCAGATCTCGCTCGCCGACCTGCTCGTGCGCTGGCACCGCATGCGCGGCTTCGAGACCGCCTTCCTGACCGGCTACGACCACGCGGGCATCTCGACGCAGAACGCGGTCGAGAAGCACCTGGCGGAGCAGGGCAGGTCGCGGCAGGAGCTCGGGCGCGAACGTTTCGTCGAGCTCGTCTGGGAGTGGCTACGCCAGTACGGCGGGACGATCATGGGCCAGTTCCGCCGCATGGGCGCCTCGATGGACTACCGGCGCGAGCGCTTCACGATGGACGACGCCTACGTGCGCGCGGTGATGCGCTTCTTCGTCCACCTGTACCGCAGGGGCGGGATCTACCGCGCGAACCGGATCATCAACTGGTGTCCGCACCACGAGACGTCGCTCTCCGACCTCGAGCTCGTGCACGAGGAGGTCGACGACGCGCTCACCTACGTGCGCTACCCGTTCGCCGACGATCCCGAGGACGGCGTGACGATCGCGACCGCGCGGCTCGCGACGATCCCCGCGGACGTGGCCGTCGCCGTCAGCCCGGGCGACGAGCGCTGGCGCGACGCCGTCGGCCGTGAGGTGATCGTGCCCTTCGTGGAGCGTGTCGTGCCCGTGCTCGAGGACGAGCGGGTCGACCCGGCCTTCGGCACGGGCGCGCTCAAGGTGACGCCCGGGCACGATCCGCTCGACTTCGAGATCGGGCGCGACCACGGGCTTCCACAGCTGACGGTGGTAGGCCCCGACGGACGCATGAACGAGGACGCAGGCGAGCTAGCGGGCCTGACCCAGGAGGAGGCCGAGGAGCGCGTCCTGGCGTGGATTCGTGAGCGCGGCCTGCTCGTCCAGCGCACGGCATTCCGGCACACGGTCGCGCTCTGCGAGCGCTGCAGAAGCCCGATCGAGCCGCTGATCTCGCTGCAATGGTGGTGCCGAATGGACGAGCTGAGGCAGCCGGCGCTGGCCGCGCTCCGCGACGGCCGCGTGCGATTCCACCCCGACTCGCAGCACCGCTTCGCGATCGAGTCCTTGGAGACCGCGCCCGACTGGAACATCTCGCGCCAGATCTGGTGGGGCCACCAGCTCCCCGTCTGGGAGTGCCCTGAGGGTCACCTGACCGTCCAGGAGACTGAGCCCGAGGCATGCGCCGAGTGCGGGTCTACGGCGCTGACGCGTAGCGAGGACGTGCTCGACACCTGGTTCTCCTCCGCGCTCTGGCCCTTCGCGATCCTCGGCTGGCCCGAGCAGACAGCCGAGCTCGAGGCCTGGTATCCGGGCACGCTCAACACGACCGCGCGCGAGATCATCCGGCTTTGGGAGAACCGGATGATCTTCTCCGGACTCGAGCTACTGGGGGAGATCCCGTTCCGGCACGTGATCATTCACACGACGGTGCTTGCCGCGGACGGCCGCCGGATGTCGAAGAGCCTCGGCACCGGGCTCGACCCGCTCGAGCTGGTCGAGCGGCACGGCGCAGACGCGACGCGCTACGGGCTGTTGAAGCTGTCGTCCTCGCAGGACGTCCGCTTCGCGGAGGGCGCGATCGAGGAGGGGCGCAAGCTCGCGAACAAGCTCTGGAACGTCTCGCGGCTTCTGCTTGCAGACGTGGGCGAGTCCGAGCCCGAGCTGCGGCCGCAGGCGCTCGAAGAGCGGTGGATCATTGCGCGCCTGGATGCCGCCCAGGCGCAGATCGACGACCACCTCGCCAACTTCGAGCTCTCCCAGGCGACGAACGTGCTCTACCACGTGACGTTCGACGACTTCTGCGACTGGTATGCGGAGGCGATCAAGCCGCGTCTCTACGACGCCGACGAGGACGCGCGGGCCACCGCGCTGGCGAACCTCGAGCGGCTGCTCAAGCTGCTCCATCCGGTGATGCCGCACGTGACCGAGGAGATCTGGTCGAACCTGCCCGCGCGCGAGACGCGCCTGATCGTGGCGCCCTGGCCCGAGTTGCGTGAAGCCGGGGCGGATGCCCAGGAGGAGTTCGCGCCGATCCGGACCGCCGCGGAGGTCTTCCGGCGGGCCGGCGTGCGGGCGCCGCTGAACGAGGAGCAGGAGCGGATCTTCGAGGCGGTCGTCAAGCCCGAGCGGGTGAAGGCCGACGGTGGCAACGTCGACGCCGAGCTCGAGCGGCTGCGCGGCGAGGTCGCCCGCGCCGAAGGCTTGCTGGCGAACGAGCGCTTCGTCCGGAACGCGCCGGAGGAGGTGGTCGAGGCGGAGCGCGAGAAGCTCGAGCGCTACCGCCGCGAGCTTGATGCTCTCGCCGGTTGAGTGGCTCGAGTCGCTGTCGCCGTGGCCGGAGGAGTTCGGCCTCGGCCGCATGCGCGCGCTGCTGGCCGAGCTCGGCGAGCCGCAGCGCTCCTACCGCGCGATCCACGTCGTCGGAACAAACGGCAAGTCGACCACGACGCGGCGGGCCGCCGCGTTCCTCGAGCGGCAGGGGCTGCTCGCCGGGGCCTACACCTCGCCGCACGTGGCCGGCTGGAGCGAGCGGGTCCAGGTGGACGGCGCGGACGCCGACCTCGAGCAGGCGCTCGAGCGCGTTCGCCCGGCTGCCGGGCGGCTCGGCGCGACCCAGTTCGAGGTGCTCACCGCGGCCGCGCTGGCGGAGTTTGCCGCCGCCGAAGTCGAGGTCGCCGTCGTCGAGGCGGGGCTCGGCGGGAGGCTCGACGCCACGAACGTCCTCGAGGCGCCCGTGGTCGCGCTGACCAACGTGGCGCTCGACCACACCGACGTGCTCGGCTCGACGCGCGAGGCGATCGCGGCCGAGAAGCTCGCGGTGGTCGCGCCCGGCGCAACGGTCGTCCTCGGCGAGGCCGAATGGGCCGCGCTCGCCCGTGCGAGGGGGGCCGCCGCCATCCTCCACGCCGACGACGTCGGCCGCGCTGCCGCCGGGGCCTTCCTCGGGAGGCCGCTCGAGGGCGACGTCGAGATCTCCTTGCCGGGACGCTTCGAGCAGGTGGGCGAGGACGTCTTCGCCGGCGCCCACAATCCCGCCGGGGTGGCCTGGCTGCTGGAGCGGCTGCCTCGGCGCGACTACGTGGTGGTCGCGTCGATCCTCGCCGACAAGGACACCGAGGCGATGCTGGCCGCGCTCGCCCCGGCCGGAAGCGCCCTGGTAGCGACCTCCTCGCACAACGCCCGCGCGCTGACCGCGGAGGAGCTCGCCCGCCGTGCAGCGCCCTTCTTCTCGCCGGCCGAGGCCGTGGGCGATCCGGGCGAAGCGCTCGCGCGGGCACGCGAGCTCGCCGGTGAGGACGGCGCCGTCCTGGTGACCGGTTCCCTCTACCTCCTCGCCGATCTCGCCGTCCGACTACAACGCGTACCATGGGGCAGCTAGGCGAGCGGCTGAGCGTCTTCGCGGTCGCCGTCGTCGTCGTCCTGACGATCGTCGGTCTCGCGTTTGGCGCCGGCTACTTGGTAGGGAAGCTTCTCCTCTGAGAGGGAGACGTCGATGATGCCAATAGCTGACAACGGACTCTTCGACTTCTTCAGCGCCGGCACGTGGGCGGCGATCCGGAACCTCACGCTCTTCTTCGTGGGCGTGTTCTGGCTCTCGGTCGCGTTCTGGGTGCACAAGGACGCGCGGCGCCGGATCGAGGACCCCTGGCTCGTGGGGATGGCGACCCTGCTCGGCCTTGTGCCGCCGTTCATCGGGGCGCTGATCTACATGCTCTTCCGCCCGCCCGAATACCTCGAGGACGTGCGCGAGCGGGAGCTCGAGATCAAGGCGATGGAGCAGCGGCTCTCGCGGCGCGGTGAGATGCATTGCCCGGTGTGCCGCGCCGAGGTCGACTCCTCGTTCCTGATCTGCCCGGTGTGCACGACTCGACTGCGCCAGTCGTGCCGGACCTGCAAGCAGCCGCTCGAGGCGCTCTGGCAAGTCTGCCCGTACTGCGAGACCCCGGTCGAGCCAGCCTCGCTCGAGCTGGGCCAGACGCAGGCACTGACGCCCCCACGTCGCGAGCGCTCGGCGTAGTTCGTAGACTGCCCCGCCGTGGCGGTGGAGCAGACGCTCGTGCTCGTCAAGCCGGACGCGATCTCGCGCGGCCTGGCCGGAGAGATTCTGCGGCGGTTCGAGCTCCGCGGCCTGGTCATGTGCGCCGCGCGGCTCGTGCGGGTCGACCGGGAGCTGGCGGAGCGCCACTACGCAGAGCACGCCGAGAAGCCGTTCTTCGGCGAGCTCGTCGAGTTCATCACCTCGGGATCGACGTTGGCGCTCGTTCTCGAGGGCGAGTCGGCGATCCCGGTCGTGAGGACGACCATGGGCGGGACGAATCCGGCCGAGGCGGCGCCCGGGACGATCCGGGGCGACCTCGCGCTCGCGATGCCGGACAACCTCGTGCACGGGTCGGATGCGCTCGAGTCGGCGAGGCGCGAGATCGAGCTTTGGTTCCCCGATGAGCCTCTCTGAGCACGCAAAGCGAAACCGGGAGGCCTGGGACGAGTGGGCGCCCGAGTGGGTCGAGTCGGGGCGGCGCAACTGGGGCGGCGAGCCGACGTGGGGGATCTGGGGGATCTCCGAATCGGAACTCGAGCTCATACCGGACGTCGAGGGCAAGGACGTGCTCGAGCTCGGGTGCGGGACGGCGTACTGGTCGGCGTGGCTGGCGCGCCGAGGAGCACGGGTGGTGGGGCTCGACAACTCGGAGCAGCAGCTCCAGACCGCGCGGATGCTGCAGCAGGAGTTCGCGCTCGAGTTTCCGCTGATCCATGCGAGCGCCGAGGAGGTGCCGCTGCCGGACGCAAGCTTCGATGTCGTCTGGTCGGAATACGGCGCGTGCCTGTGGGCGGACCCGTACCGCTGGGTGCCGGAGGCCTCGCGTCTGCTGCGGCCCGGCGGGCTGCTCGAGTTCCTGACGAACGGGACACTCCTGATGCTCTGCATGCCCGAGGAGGACGCGCCGGTCGAGGAGCAGCTGCTGCGCGACTACTTCGGGATGCACCGCTTCGAATGGCCGCAGATCGACAAGTCGGTCGAATTCCATCTCGGCTACGGCGATTGGATCCGCCTGCTGCGGCAGGAGGGCTTCGAGGTCGAGGAGTTGCGGGAGGTCCAGGCGCCGGAGGCAGCGGAGCCGAACCGCTTCGGGTACGTCTCGCCTGAGTGGGCGCGACGCTGGCCCTCGGAGGAGGTCTGGCTGGCGCGCAAGCGCGGGTGAGCGTTCCGCCGGCGCCGCCGCTCCTCCTGGCGTCTCGGTCGCCGCAGCGGCGGGCGATCCTGGAGCAACTGGGCATCCCTTTCGAGGTCGTCTCGCCCCGGTTCGAGGAGCAGGCGGGTGGGCATGATCCCGCCGAAACGGTGCGGGAGAACGCGCGTGGGAAGGCGCGCTCGGTTGCCGGCGCGGCAGGCGAGCGGCCCGTACTTGGGATCGACACGGAGGTCGTGCTGGACGGTCGTGTCTTCGGCAAGCCTGACGGCGCCGGGGAAGCCGAGGCGATGCTGGAGGCTCTCTCGGGGCGAACGCACGAGGTGGTTTCGGGGCTCTGCCTCGTCACGCCGGGCTGGGAAGACGTGGAACACGAGGTGACGCGGGTCTCGTTCCGGTCGCTGGACGCGCGGGACCTGGCGGCGTACATAGCCACGGGCGAGTGGGAAGGGCGCGCGGGCGCCTATGCCGTCCAGGGACGCGGCGCCGCTCTGGTCGAGCGGGTCGAGGGCGACTACCTCAACGTCGTGGGTCTCCCGGCAGCCCTGCTCGTCCGCCTGCTCGCCGAACGGTTCCCCGGGGTCTACGGGCTCGGCTGATTCGGGCGTGTCCCGGGGTCAGACCCCGGGACGGGGCCGAAGGCGTCATGGCGGGCGCGGTTTCGAGGGCGCATCGAGCACGAACTGGCGGAATGTGTCGCGGGCCCGTCGTGGATCCCTGCCGAACTGACCCAGAAGCCAGCCGACGGTGAGAAACCCCGCCCGCGCGACCTCGCCAACGACGGCTCTGTAGCTGCTCCAGCTCCAGCCGTGCGCTTCGGAGCAGAGTCCGGCGCGCACGGGGTTCAGTACCACGTATCTCGCAAGCTCCAACAGGTGGTAGGTGCTCTCGACGAGCTGGCCATAGAACCGGCCTTGGAAGAGGTGTCCCGTATAACCGTACCGGCGGTTGAACCACTGGGCGTAGGTGCTGTTGAGGCGCTGCATCCCGGCCGAGATGTTCGGCTCCGGTGTCTCGATCACGAGATGGAAGTGGTTCGGCATGAGGCAGTAGGCGTGGCATTTCCAACCCAGCCGAACGACCACGGCGCCGAGAACGTCGAGGAAGCGGGCGTAGTCGCAGTCGTCGCAGAAGATCGTCTGCTGGCGATTGCCGCGTGAGACCACGTGGTAGACGCCACCGGCGAGCTGGACACGGGGCGGACGTGGCATCGCGACGAGCCTAGGGCGGCGCGACGCTCGCACGTGGGCTTGGAGCACTTTCAACACAGTTCCGGTGGAGTCTCGGGACATGGCCCGGGGTCTGACCCCGGGGTTTGGCCGGAACAGTCACGCCGCCTGCCCCGGAGGTCGGAAAAGGCAACTCGTAGCTAGACTCGTGCGGGCGGATGGGGCTTTTGGGCTACTTCAACGGCTTCGGCGGCCGCGACATGGCCGTCGACCTCGGCACGGCGAACACGCTGGTCTACGTCCGTGGGCGCGGAATCGTCCTCTCCGAGCCGAGCGTCGTTGCGATCGACCAGCGCACGGGTGAGGTGCACGCCGTGGGGGTCGAGGCCAAGCGCATGCTCGGCCGCACGCCCGGGACGATCTCTGCGATCCGCCCGCTCAAGGACGGCGTGATCGCCGACTTCGACGTCACCGAGCAGATGCTCCGTCACTTCATCCAGAAGGTGCACCAGCACCGTTTCGCGCACCCGCGCGTGGTGGTCTGCGTCCCGAGTGGCGTCACCGGAGTCGAGAAGCGCGCCGTCGAGGAGGCGACGCTCTCCGCCGGCGCGCGCCAGGCGTACCTGATCGAGGAGCCGATGGCCGCCGCGATCGGCGCGGGGCTGCCGGTCGCCGAGCCCACCGGGAACATGATCGTCGACATCGGCGGCGGCACCACCGAGGTCGCCGTGATCAGCCTGGGCGGGATCGTCGTCAGCCAGTCGCTCCGAGTCGGCGGCGACGAGATGGACGAGGCGATCATCAGTCACATCAAGTCCGAGTACAAGCTGCTCGTCGGCCAGCAGACCGCGGAGGAGATCAAGCTCGAGGTCGGCTCCGCTTTCGACCTGCGCGACGAGGTTCAGGCCGAGGTGCGCGGCCGCGACATGCTGACCGGCCTGCCGAAGACGGTCGTCCTCAGCTCCGAGGAGGTGCGGCGCGCTCTCGACGGCCCCGTGGGCCAGATCATCGACGCGATCAAGTCCACCCTCGACAAGACGCCGCCCGAGCTGGCGGCCGACATCATGGATCGCGGCATCGTCCTCGCCGGCGGCGGCGCCCTCCTGAACGGCCTCGACGAGCGCCTCCGCCACGAGACCCAGATGCCGGTGCACCTCGCCGAGAGCCCTCTCACCTGCGTCGCGGTCGGCTCCGGCCGCAGCCTCGAGGAGTTCGAGGCGATCCATCGCAGCCAGGCCGCCAAGCGGCGGAACAACCACCGCCCCCGCCACTAGTTACGGCGCGATTCGCAGCGCGCCGAGGTCTTTTCTACACTAGGTCGTTCTCGTGCAACGGAACCGCAACGCACGGATTGCGGTCCTGGGGTCCCCCGTTCCTCGCTCCAGGCCGCCTGGGTTGTCCTCCCGCAGTGCCACTGCCCTCAAGCGGCGGATCGTGGCGGGTATCCTCGTGCTGCTCTCGCTCGTCCTGATCACGGTCTATTTCCGCGAGCCGGCCGGCGGCGGCCTGCACAGCGTTCAGAGCGCGGGCGCGACGGTGCTGCGGCCGTTCGAGGTCGGGGCGGAGCGCGTCTCCCGCCCCTTCCGCGACGCCTACGGCTACTTCGCCGGCCTGATCCACGCGAAGTCCCAGAACGCTGGGCTCCGAGCGCAGCTGGACAGGGCGAACTCGCAGGCGATCCAGAACCAGACTGCCGCAGACGAGAATGCCGATCTCAGGCGGCAGCTCCGCTACGTCGGCTCGCCCAGCTTCCCCAAGGACTACGACTACGTTTCGACCTCGGTCATCTCGCGCCCGCCGAGCGAGTTCCAGCAGCAGATCGGGATCGCCGCCGGCTCGAGCCACCACATTCGCAAGAACGACCCGGTCGTGACCGCGGACGGGCTCGTCGGGCTCGTCACGCAGGTCGCCCACAGCAGCGCAGAGGTGACGCTTCTCACCGACCCGAACCTGAAGGTCTCGGCGCTCGACCTGACGACAGGGGCAGGCGGAATCCTCAGCCAGGGCCAGGGCCGTGGCACGCTCACGCTCATCCGGGTGCCCAAGTCGCAGGTGCTGCACGACGGCGACACGATCGTGACCCACTACTTCAAGTTCAAGGACCTGACCTCGCTCTACCCCGCGGGCATCCAGATCGGGTACCTCAGCGGCGCCTCCCAGAGCGACGTCGACCTCTTCTGGCAAGCGCAGGTCGTGCCCTACGTCCACTTCGACTCGCTGCGCTCGGTGCTCGTCCTGATCCCGAAGGCCCGGACCGGCCGGTGAGGGTGAGCCTCGTCGAGCCGGCCAAGGTGGCCGTCCTCGTCTTTGTCGCCTCGATCCTCCAGGTGACGATCTTCTCGGACGTCGAGATCCTCGGCGGAACTCCCGACGTCGTCCTCGTGACACTCGTCGCGATCGCGCTCCTGCGTGGCTCGATCTACGGGGCCGCGGCCGGATTCGCGGCGGGCCTGCTCGTGGACACGGCGAACCTCGGCACCCTCGGTGTCACCTCGCTGCTGCTCACGTTGGCCGGCTACTGGATCGGCCGCTACGGCGAGACCACGGGCCGCGACCGCGCGCATGCGCCCTACGTCTCGGTTGCGGTCGCGACGGTGCTCGTCCAGTTCGGGGCGCTCGTCCTGCACTACATGCTGGGCGACCCCGCCTCCGCGAGGCGCGTGTTGCTCGAGGCGCTGCCGCCGAAGGTCGCCCTGAACCTGCTCCTGACCCTGCCGATCTACGCGCTCACCCGGAGGCTCCTGGCCTTCGGCTCCCAGCCCGAGGGCGTGACCGAAGTACGGCTCCTTGGCTAGCAGCGGCGACCGGCGGGCGGGCTCGGACCGCTTCCTGCCGCCCGACCCGCGCGTCGAGGGGCCCTACCGGTTCACACCGCAGCTTGCGCTGCGGATAGGAATCCTCGGCGCGGCCGCGCTCGTCGTCTTCGGCGTGCTCTTCTTCCGGCTTTGGGCGTTGCAGGTGCTCTCGGGCCCGCAGTACCTCCAGGCGGCGCTCGACAACCAGATTCGCTCGGTGCGGATCGAGGCACCGCGCGGCGAGATCCTGGACCGCAAGGGGAGGGAGCTCGTCACCAACGTCCCCGGCACCGCAATCCAGCTCTATCCGGCCGACCTGCCCAAGACCTGGGCGGCGAGGATCGCCGAGCTGAGGCGGCTCTCCAGGGTCGTGAACGTTCCGGTCTCGCAGCTGCTGCACGAGATCAAGCGGCGCGGCAACGACCCTGTCACCCCGATCGTGGTGCGCGAGTCGGTCAAGCGAGACGCGCCGGTCAACTACCTGTACGAGCGCCTCGTGGAGTTCCCGGGCGTCCACATCGCCAGCACCTACCTCCGCGGCTATCCGTACGGCTCGATCGGCGCGCAGGTGCTCGGCTACGTGAACGAGATCTCCGCCGAGCAGCTGAAGCAATTGCAGCGCAAGGGCTACGCGGCCGGGGACAAGATCGGTGAGGCGGGCGTGGAGGCGAGCTACGACTCCTACCTGCGCGGGCGGGCGGGCCTGGCCCAGCTCCGGGTCGACTCGCTCGGGCGGCCGCGGAGCCAGCTCATGCCGAGCCGCCTCCCGGCAAGGGGCGAGTCGATCAAGCTCACGCTCGACATCGGCCTCCAGCGCGCGGCTCAGGAGGCGCTCGTCTACGGGATTCAGAAGGCCCGAAACAATGGGCAATGGGCGGCGAACGGCGGGGCGATCGTCGCACTCGACCCGCACGACGGCTCGATCCTTGCCATGGCCTCGAACCCGACCTACGAGCCGAAGATCTACACCGGCCACGTCAGCGCTCGGCGCCTTCGCAACGCCGGCCTCGCGCCCTCCACCGCCGAGGCTGCCAACTTCCCGTCCCTGAACCGCGCGATCAGCGGCCTCTATCCGGCCGGCTCCACCTTCAAGCCGGTGACGGCGCTCGCGGCTCTGCAGACGCGGGTCATCTCACCCTCGACGCCCCTCCCCTGCACCGGTTCCCTAACGGTCTACAAGGAGGACGGCTCCGGCCAGGTTGCAGGGGTGTTCAAGAACTGGGATCCGTACGTGAACACCTCGATGACGCTGCCGACGGCGATCGCGGTGTCCTGCGACACGTTCTTCTACGAGGTCGGCTACCGCTTCTACAAGCTGCCCCCCAGCGCGGGCCATCCGCTGCAGGCGTGGGCGGCCAAGTTCGGCATCGGGCGCCGAACGGGCGTCGACATCGGCCCCGAGTCGGCGGGCCTGCTGCCCACACCCGAGTGGCGCCGGCGCACCTTCACGTCCAAGACCGACCCCAGCAGCTGGGAGGTTGACCGACTCTGGAAGCCGGGTGACTCGATCCAGCTGACGATCGGCCAGAAGGACCTGCTCGTGACGCCGCTGCAAATGGCCCGCTTCTACGCGCTGGTCGCCAACGGCGGCAACCTCGTTCGGCCACATCTCGTCCAGGACGTGGAGGAGGGCGGCAGCAACAAGCGCTCGCGCGCACGGATCGTCCACCGCTTCACACCGCCGGCGCCCCAGCCCGTCGGCCTCGACCCGACCTACCTCGCGGCCGTCCAGGACGGTCTCGATCAAGCGACGCACGCCTCGTACGGGACCTCGAGCGGCGTGTTCGGCAACTTCCCGATCACGATCGCCGGCAAGACCGGCACGGCCGAGAAGGTCATCGCGAACCTTCCTTCGGGGCAGTCCGACCAGTCCTGGTGGTGCGGCTACGGGCCCGCCGGCCCGGGGGAGAGGCCTGAGCTCGTGGTCTGCGCGCTGATCGAGAACGGCGGCCACGGCGGCGACGCGGCGGCGCCGGCGGCGTTGAAGGTCTTCGAGAAGTACTTCCATCAGAACGGCTCTCCGATCGGGCCGGTGCACTCCGACTGATGATCGAGGCCGTCAACACCCGAGCGCGCGGCCTGCGGCCCCACCGGGCCGAGAGCATCGAGGTCGCCTCGGCCGTGCGGAGGCTCGATTGGGTCCTGCTCGGCGCGGTCGGCGCACTCGTGGCTTACGGGCTCTGGTCGATCGGCGGCATCACCGCACACGACATCCAGGGCAAGCCGAACTACTACCTCGTCAGGCAGGGCGTCTACGCCGCGATCGGCTGTATCGGCCTGGTGGCGCTGCTCTTCGTCGATCCCGACCATTACCGCCGCTGGAAGCGCCCGATCTTCATCGGCACGGCAGGTGTGATGCTGCTCGTGCTCCTGACCGGAACCGTCTCGCGCCACTCGAAGCGCTGGCTTGACATCGGCTTCTTCCGCTTCCAGCCGTCAGAGTTCGGGAAGCTGCTCTTCGTCCTCTTCCTGGCCGGGTTCCTCGCCGACCGGGCAAGACGCCTGGGGGAGACGCGCACGGTGCTCGAGGCGATCGCGCTCGGCTGCGCGCCACTGCTGCTCGTCTTCCTCCAGCCCGACGTCGGCACCGCGATGGTCTACGCGGCCGCGCTCGCCGCGGTGCTCTTTGTGGCGGGGGTCCGCTGGGTACACCTCGCCGCGCTCGGCATCGGGACGGTCGTGCTGGCTTTGTCGGTGCTCTGGCTCCTGCCGTCGGCGGGCGTGCACGTGCTCAAGCCGTACCAGGAGCAGCGCCTGACGCACTTCACCCACCCTGACCAGGATCCGGCCGGCGCGACCTACAACGTGCGCCAGTCGATCAACGCCGTCGGGGCGGGGGGCGTCAAGGGTCGGGGCGAAAAAGGTGCGACGCAGACGAACCTCAACTTCCTCCCGGAGCATGCGACCGACTTCGCGTTCGCGTCGCTCGCCGAGCAGCGGGGCTTCGTCGGCGTCTCTGTGCTGCTCCTGCTCTACCTGCTCGTCGTCTGGCGCGGCCTCAAGGTGGTGGCGATCGCGCGTGACGCCTTCTCGGCGATCGCCGCGGGCGGGATCGTCTTCGCGTTTCTCTTCCAGGTCTTCGTCAACGTGGGCATGAACATCGGCATCGCGCCGGTGACCGGGATCCCGCTTCCGTTCGTGAGCGTCGGCGGTTCGGCCCTGATCGCGAACCTCCTGGCGATCGGAGTTCTGGAGGCGATTTACCTGCGTGGAGCGGCGCGCCGCAAGGCATACAGGTAGCGCCGTCCGGGCGTGGTCCTACGATTCTCGCCTATGGCCGACATACGAGAAGCCGAGGAGCTGCTGATGATCGAGGAGGCCGACGCCTGGTTCGAGTACCTCGAGGCGACGCGGGGTCAAACGGCTCTGCGCTACCGCGAGGTCGAGCCCTGGGCGTGGGCGCGTCTGAGACAGCGGCTGCGCGCGGTCACCACGAAGCGCGCGAAGCTCCGACCAGCAGCGGCGGCCTAAGCTACCGCGACGTGGGCACCGGCCGTGACCACGGGTCGCGCTGCTAGCCTGTGCTGACGGCTATGCCGACGAGTTTGACCCACACGCAGCGCGCGCTCCGCCCGTCATCGGGCGACCGAAGCGCGCGCGCCCGACAAGGAGAATCCCTTTGCTTCGATGGTTCCGGCGGCCGAAGCCGCCTACTGACGAGCGCACTCGCACCGCCGAGCCCGCTCTCCCTGCCCCTCCTCCCGACACCGTAACTTCGTCGCCCGCGCAGGCGGGCCAAAGCGACGCTACGCCCAAGAAGCGGCGCCGCGGCAGCCGTGGCGGCCGCGGCCGCAAGCGCCCGGCCGGCGCCGGCACGACCCAGGCCCAGACCAAGCCCGAGCCTCGGGCGAAAACCGAGCCGCAGGCCAAGACCGAGCCCAGGCGTGAAGCCAGGGCGGATGCCGCTGCCGAGCGGCGACCCGCCGCGCGCAAGCAGCGCGCCCCGCGTCGCCGCACGCCGCCGAGGCGCCCGCCTCTGCCGCCCGCCAAGCGCGAGCTGCTGATCTCGGTCGACGTCAGCGAGCAGCGCGTCGCCGTCGTCGAGGACGAGAAAGTCGCCGAGGCCTACCTCGAGCGGCCCGAGCGCCGCTCGATCGCGGGCAACATCTACAAGGGTACGGTCGACAACGTGCTTCCGGGCATGGAGGCGGCGTTCATCGAGATCGGCCTCGAGAAGAACGGCTTCCTCTACGTCGACGAGGTGATCACGCCCGAGCTGGAAGGCCGCTCGCGCGGCCGGAAGATCCAGGATCTGCTGAGCCGCGGCCAGGAGGTGCTCGTCCAGGCGGTCAAGGACCCGATGAAAACCAAGGGTGCGCGCCTGACGACCGAGATCTCGCTCCCGGGCCGCTTCGTCGTTTTCGTCCCGCACGGCGAGGGCCTCGGCGTCTCGCGGCGGCTCGAGGACGACGAGCGCCTCCGCTTGCGCGACATCCTCAAGCGCCTCGACGTGAAGAAGGGCGGCGTGATCATCCGCACGGCGGCCGAGGGAGCCTCGGCCGAGGACATCGAGCGCGACCTCGTCTTCCTGCAGCGCCTCTGGCGCACGATCGAGACCCGTGCCAAGAGCGCGAAGGCGCCGGCCCTCGTCTACCAGGAGGCCGAGCTGCCTCTGCGGGTCGTGCGCGACCTCTTCACCGAGGACTTCGAGCGCGCGCTGATCGATCACGAGCGCACGTACAAGCGCGTCATCGGCTACCTGAAGAAGACCTCCCCCCACATGGCCGAGCGCGTCCACCGCTATCGCGAGAAGGCGCCGCTGATGGAGGCCTTGGGCGTAGACGCTGAGATCCGCTCGACGCTCTCGCGCCGGGTCGATTTGCCTTCCGGCGGCTACCTGGTCTTCGACTACGCCGAGGCGTTCACCGTCATCGACGTGAACACCGGGCGCTTCGTCGGCTCGCGCTCCAAGTCCTCCGGCGGCCGGCTCGAGGACACGATCACGAAGAACAACCTCGAGGCCGTGAAGGAGGTCGTTCGCCAGCTACGGCTGCGCGACATCGGCGGGATCATCGTGATCGACTTCATCGACATGGCGAACCCGAAGAACAGGTCCACGGTCGAGGACGCGCTCAAGACCGAGCTCGAGCGCGACCGCACGAAGACGTACGTCGTGGAGATCTCGCCCCTGGGGCTCGTCGAGATGACGCGCCAGAACGTGACCGATGGGCCGCGCGAGATCCTGACGCGCAAGTGCGTGGTCTGCGGGGGCGACGGAGTCGTCCTCTCCGAGGCCTCGGCGGCGGTGGACTCCGAGCGGCGGCTGCAGGAGCTCGCGGCGGGCGCGCCGCGCACAAAGGCCTTCAAGGTCGAGCTGAACGCGAAGGTGGCGAGCATCCTGGTCGGTCCCGGAGCCTCCCGGCTCGCGGCGATCGAGGAGGAGACGCGCCGGCGCTTCCTGGTCGTGGGCCGCAGCGACGTGCCCACCGACCACTTCGAGGTGCTCGGCAAGGGCACGCTGGAGAGCCTCCTCTCCGAGGCCCCGGTCAAGGAAGGCGCCGAGATCGAGTTGAAGCTCGGGGAGGTCGGGCTACACGACGTCAACGCGGGCGTAGGCAAGCTCGACGGCCTCGCCGTGATCGTCGGCAACGCCGCCGGCCTCGTCGGGAAGAAGGCGAAGGTCCGGGTCGAGCGTGTCCTGGACGGTGTTGCCTACGCGACGTTGCTCGGCGGCGCCGCCAAGGCCGACCACCCGATCACGGCTGAAAGCGAGGCTGAGAAGCCGACCCGCAAGCCGCCGGTCAAGAAGGGTCGCATGCCCGAGCCGGAGCCCCAAGCCGCGGAGGAGCCGGAGCGTCCGGAGGAGCTCGAGCCGGAGGTGGAGACGGAATGGGTGGCGGAGGAGGAAACCGAGCCTGCCGCCGCCGACGGAGAAACACCGACGAAGCCGAAGAAGAAGACGCGCCGTGGCTCGCGCGGCGGGCGGCGCAGGCGAAAGCCCGCTGCCGCCGGAGCGACCAACGGCGAGGCGCCCACACCCCAGGAGCAGGGCGCCGACGGCAAGGCCGAGCCGGCTCCGAGGATCCATCTGCCCGACCCGCAGCTGGGTCGCGAAGAGGACGAGGAGGAAGCCGCGCCGGTGCAGTCCGAGAACGGTCAGGACGGCGCGGAGGAGCCCAAGCCGAAGAAGAAGACGCGTCGCGGCTCGCGCGGCGGCCGCAGGCGCCGCAAGCCGGCCGCCAAGAGCCCTTCGGCGCCGTCCGAGTAGCCGGAGGGTCTCCCGAATCTCCGCTAAACTGGCGCCTGTCGCGGGCAGGCCAAGCCCGCGTTTTGATGCCATGAGCTACGCGATCATCTCACTCGGCGGCAAGCAGTACCGCGTCCGCGAAGGCGAGCGCCTGCTCGTCGATCGTCTGACGGTGGAGGAAGGCAAGACCTTCCACCCCGAGGTGCTGATGCTGGGAGGAGACAAGTTCGAGCTCTCGCCGAAGAGCGTGCAGGTGACCGCGCGGGTCGTCGGCTCGCCGCTCGGCCAGAAGATCAGGATCGGCAAGTACCGGCCGAAGAGCGGGTACCGCCGCCACACGGGCTTCCGCGCCAAGCTCTCGCAAATCGAGATCGAGTCGATCGGCGCTTCCAGGGCCAGGGCGAAGAAGGAGCCGGCAGCGCAGCCGGCAAAGCAGGACGCTCCCGACAACCTGCCGCGCGGCTACGCCGCGATGACCGTCGCCAACATCTCCGAGAAGGTCGGGCGCTGGTCGGACGAGCAAGTCGAGGCGGCGCTCGAGTACGAGCGCGAGCACGCGAAGCGCAAGGGCGCGCTGGCGGCGCTAGAGGCAAAGAGGGAGAACGGCTAGATGGCTCACAAAAAGGGACTCGGCTCGTCGCGGAACGGCCGCGACTCGAACCCGAAGATGCTCGGCGTCAAGGTCTTCGACGGCCAGGGCGTGACGGCGGGGACGATCATCGTCCGCCAGCGCGGCACGCGTTTCCGGCCGGGCCCCGGCGCGGGCATCGGGCGCGACGACACGATCTTCGCGAAGCGCGACGGCACGGTCGCATTCAAGACAAGCGGCGAGCGCCGCTTCATCTCCGTCACCGACTAGGTAGCGCCTCGTGTTCCACGACCGGGCCCGCATCCACGTGCAGGCCGGCCGCGGAGGTGACGGCGCGCTCAGCTTTCGCCGTGAGAAGTTCGTGCCGAAAGGCGGCCCCGACGGCGGCGACGGCGGCCCCGGCGGCGACGTCTTGCTCGTGGCCGATCCGGAGCTGCGCGATCTCTCGCCGTTCCGCACGAGGCAACACTTCAAGGCCGGCAAAGGTGGGGCGGGAGGCGGCAGCAGCCGTCACGGCGCCTCGGGCGAGAACGTCGAGCTGCGCGTTCCCGTCGGCACGCAGGTGCTCGACGAGGACGAGCAGCTGGTGGCCGACCTGGCCGCGCCCGGTGCCCGCGTGGCGGTCGTTCGCGGCGGGGCCGGAGGGCGCGGCAACCGACGCTTCGCCACGCCCACCCGTCAGACGCCGCGCTTCGCGGAGACCGGCATCCCTGGCGAGGAGGCGGCGCTCGAGCTTCGGCTGAAGCTGCTCGCCGACGCTGCGCTCATCGGGCTGCCGAACGCGGGGAAGTCCTCGCTCCTGAGCCGCATCTCCAACGCGAAGCCGAAGGTTGCCGCTTATCCGTTCACGACCCTCCAGCCCGTCCTCGGCACCGTCGAGTCGGACGAGCGCCAGCTGGTGGTGGCCGACGTGCCGGGCCTGATCGAGGGCGCGAGCGAGGGCGTCGGGCTCGGCCACGAGTTTCTCGCGCACCTCGAGCGGGCCCGCCTGCTCGTGCACGTAATCGACGCGGCCGCTGGCGATCCGGCCGAGTCCTTCGCGGCGATCAACCAGGAGCTCGAGGCCTACGGCGCCGGCCTCGACCAGCGGCCGCAGGCGGTGGTGCTGAACAAGCTCGACCTGCTGTCCGAAGCGCCGACCTTCGAGACCGACGACCCGCGGGTCGTGCGCGTCTTCGCGCTCTCGGCGGCGACCGGCGAGGGCGTCGAGGGCTTCCGCCGTGCGCTCTTCGAGCTTTGCCCCTCCGATGGAGTCCAGGATCACGAGCACGACGAGGATGGGCTGGCCGACTACCTGGCGTACCGCCCCAAGCCCGACCCGCGCCGGCGCTTCCGCATCCTGCGCACCGACCGCGGCTTCCGCGTCTCCGGCCGGGCGTCCTCCGAAGAGGAGCTCGAACGGGCGCTGCGGGAAGCAGGAGCCAAGGTCGGTGACGAGGTCGAGGTGGAGGGCGAGGTGCTCGAGTTGCAGTGACCGTAACCGGCGTCCTCGGCGGCACCTTCGACCCGCCGCAGAACGGGCATCTGGCACTCGCCCGGGCGGCGCTCGAGCAACTGCCCCTCGACAGGCTGGTCGTGCTAGTGGCGGAGAGCCCCGGGCATCGGGAGGCGGTCGCCGACGCTGGGACGCGCCTCAAGCTCGCGGAGGCCGCCTTCTCGGGCTTGGGCGAGGTCGTGCTCGACCCGAACGCGTTCACCGTGGACGCGGTGCGTGGCGGCCGCTTCGGCGACGCGCTCTTCATCGTGGGCGCCGACGAGGGCGCCTCGTTCCCGGACTGGCAGGAGCCCGACGAGGTGCTGCGCTGGGTGAAGCTGGCCGTCGGCACCCGCTCCGGCTACCCGCCGCCCGATCTCGCGCGCTACGGCGACCGTGTCGTCGCCTTCGAGCTGGGCTCGCCGCCGGTCTCCTCGAGCCAGGTGCGGGAACGCGTGGCCCGGGGCCAGCCGATCGGCGATCTCGTCCCGGAGGCGGTCGAGCGTGCGATTTCGGAGCTTGGTCTCTACCGCGGCTACACTACGGGCGATCCCGAGAGGACTTGACGAGACCCTGACGCCACTCGAACACGCCCGCCGCATAGCCGGCCTCGCCCAGGAGAAGCTGGCGGAGGACATCCTCATTCTCGACATGCGCCCCGTGTGCAGCTACACGGACTTCTTCGTGCTGGCCAGCGGCCAGAACCCGCGCCAGACGAAGGCAATCTGGGACGAGGTGCACGCGCGCCTCAAGCATGAGGAGCACGCGCTGCCGACCTCGGTCGCGGGGCAGGCTGAGGGCCGCTGGATCGTCGGCGACTACCTCGACGTGGTCTTCCACGTCTTCACGCCCGAGTCGCGGGAGTACTACCGGCTCGAAGAGCTCTGGGGCGACGTGCCCTCGGTTGAGCTCGTCTCGGCGACGGCCTGACCTATGTTGTCCGACTAGGCAACTATAATACCCTCGGTGATGCTTTCACCGGATCAGAAAGGTGCTGTCGCGGAGTTGGCGATCACCCACCATGCCGCGAGGCTTGGGATAGGAGTTCTGCGTCCGCTGACAGATGGTCTGCGTTACGAGCTCGTGTTCGATCTGGGCGAACGTCTGCTTCGAGTCCAATGCAAGTGGGCGGCCCGCCGCGGAGACGTCCTAGTCGTTCCCTGTCGGTCTTGTAGGCGCTCCGCGCAAGGGTTCTCGAGGCGTCCTTACAGCGCTGAAGAGGTGGATCTGCTCGCTGCCTACAGCCTCGAGCTCGATCGCTCCTACCTGATATCGCCGTGTGTGTTCTCGGGTCGGCCCTCAATTCAGCTTCGGCTTCCACCAGCGCGCAACAATCAGCGACGCGGGATCAACTGGGCAGAGGATTTCGATTTCGCCGCTACAATTCGCACCTGGGGCCATAGCTCAGTTGGGAGAGCGTCGGCATGGCATGCCGAAGGTCACGGGTTCGAGCCCCGTTGGCTCCACTCGACGGCCCGCCGCTACCGCGCGAGTGCGGGCGGTTGCAAACGGGCCTCAGTAAACCCTGGGAAGCGCAGCGTGAACGTCGCGCCCACGGGTGTGTTCGCCGCCCCGCAGCCCCCTCCGTGCGCCCGCACGATCGCGTCCACGATCGCCAGGCCCAGCCCCGCTCCGCCCTGGGCGCGGGAGCGAGCCGAGTCGGCGCGGGCGAAGCGATCGAAGATTAGGTCTAGCGCGTCCGACGGGAGCCCGCAGCCCTCGTCTGCCACCTCGATCACGAGCTCTCCGCGCTCCGAGCGGGCGCCGAGCGTGATCGCGTCCGGCGGGTCGGTGTACTTGACGGCGTTCTCGAGCAGCGCGTCCAGCGCAGTGCGGAGCGCCTCGGAGTCCGCAGTGACGGTCCCGCGCGCCAGCTCGCCAAGGGTCCAGCTCCGCGGCACGACCTCGGACCAGCGCATGAAGACGTCCTCGAGGAACGGCTCGACGTCTACCTGCGAAGGGACGAGGAAGTCGGGCTGCTTCGAGTTCGCCAGGAGCAGCAGCCGCTCGAGAATGTGCTCGATGCGCTCGAGCTCGTCGAGGGCGACCTCGATCTCCTGGGCGGGCCTGCCGTCCAGCCGCTTCAGCACCTCGAGGTGGCCGCGCGCGATCGTCACTGGGGTGCGTAGCTCGTGCGAGACGTCGTGCAGGAACCGCTTCTGCTGTGCGAGGAGGGCGGCCCGCTCGCCGCTCTCGGACTCGAGCGTGCGCACCGCATCCTGCCGCCGCCGTGCGTGCCAGACCATCGACAGGAACATCGCGGACATGAGCGGCACCTCGAAGAGCTCGCCCCAGAGCTGCTCGCCACGGAACGCGTCGGTCAGGATCAGGCTACCGGTGGCGACGACCACGAGCGCGAGCACGACGCCGGTGGAGGCCGGCCGCCAGACGCGGAAGCCGTAGACGAGCGTGAGGCTGATCCAGATGAAGTGGAAGGGGATCGTCTCCCAGCTCGGTGAGAGCGCCATCGCCGCGAGATTCGCCCCGGCGAAGGCGAACCAGGCGAGCTCGATCGCCCTACGCTGCAGAAAGCCTGTATCCGCCATGCCGCACGGTCTCGATGGGAGCTTCCGCGCCGAGCTTCTGCCGCAGCCGCCGAACGCAGACGTCGACGACGTTGGAGCGCGGGTCGAAGTGGTAGCCCCACACGTCGGAGAGGAGCCGCTCGCGGCTCACGACCTCGCCCTGGTGGCGGACGAGGTGGTGGAGGAGGCGGAACTCGCGGTCCGATAGCTCGGCGACCACGTCCCCCAGGCGCGCCTGGCGCCGGGCCACGTCGAGCGTCAGCGTCCCGGCCTGGACGAAGCTTCCGTCGCCGGCCCAGCGGCCGTGCCGAAGCTGGGCCCGGATCCGCGCGAGCAGCTCGTCGAAGGAGAACGGCTTCGACACGTAGTCGCACGCGCCGAGGCCGAAACCGCGTAGCTTCGTCTGGAGATCCGAGCGCGCCGAGACGATCACCACCGGGAGGTCCGGCCGCTGCCGCTGGAGCTCCCGCAGCACCGCCAGGCCGTCGAGCTTGGGCAGCAGCAGGTCGAGGACGACGAGGTCGTAGCGCTCCTCCAGGGCGCGCGCGAGGCCGCTACGCCCGTTGCCTGCGCCGTCGACGGCGAAGCCCTCCGCCTCGAGACCCCGGGCGAGGAAGGCCAAGATCCTCGGCTCGTCCTCGATGACCAGGATGCGCATGCTGCCGCGCTGACCATAACGAAGATGACCTGCACATGACCGCAAAATGACAGCTTCGTCATACGCCTGCAATCTGCTCAGCGCGCGCCGTACGGTCCGCGCCGCGCAATGGACGAGGGCACTCTTGAGCGCGAACGCCCACCTGAGCCTGGCGTCGCCATCGGCGAGGCCCCGGCGCCCCTGACGGAACGCGCTGCGCGCCCGTCCCCGTTTCCGGACCGGGCGGCGCGTCACTGGCTGCTCTCCTCGATCATCTGGCTGACGGTCGTCGATCTCTTCGGCGGCGTGCTCTCGATGGAGTTCGTCTCGCCCGACGCCTTCGGCGGCATCTCGTGGCTCGCCTTCTCGCGCGTTCGCCAGGGCCACGTCAACGGCGTGATCCTCGCTTGGCTGACGATGATGTACTTCGGCGCGCTCTTCTACATGCTGCCGCGACTCTGCGGCACGCGCGGGATGTGGAGCGAGCGGCTCGGCGTCTGGTGCGCCTGGGCCTGGAACGCCATGTACCTGCTCGGCGTGATCGCGCTGCTCACCGGGCACAGCCAGGGTCGCGAGTACGGCGAGCTGATCTGGCCGCTCGACATCGCCCTCCTCGTCATCTGGTGTCTCATCATCGTCAACATCATCGCGACCGTCCAGATGCGGACGATCCGGCCGATCTACGTCACGGTCTGGTGGTTCCTGGCCAGTCCGTTATGGCTCGCTGTCGACTACGCGATCGGCAACGTCATCTGGCGGCCCGGCCACGTGTGGGGCGCGCCGTCGGGCACCCTCTCGAACAGCCTCGCCGACGCGATGCTGAACTGGTGGTACGCGCACAACCTCTTCGGCCTCTGGCTGACGCCGATGCTGGTCGCCCTGACGCTCTACATGGTCCCACGGATCACGAACACACCGCTCTACAGCTACTCGCTCTCGCTCGTCAGCTTCTGGGGAATCGCCTTCTTCTACACCGGCGTCGGCGACCACCACATCCTGCAATCGCCGACACCCGCGTGGCTGAAGACGATCGCCACGGCCTCTTCCTGGATGCTCCTGGTCCCCGTCTTCGCCTTCACGATCAACATCCTCGGAACGATGAAGGGCAACTGGGACAAGTTCTTCACGAACCTGCCCCTGCGCTTCACGCTGACGGCCTTCTTCTTCTACTGGCTGGTCAATATCCAGGGGGCGTTCCAGGCCCTCCAGCCGTTCAACCGCCTCACCCACTTCACGAACTTCGTCGTCGCCCACGCCCATCTCGCCTTACTTGGGGCCTTCACGATCCTCGGCATGGGTGTGATCGACTACATCGTGGCGCAGGTCTACGCGCGTCCGCTCTGGAGCCGTAGCCTCACCGAGTGGCAGTACTGGCTCGTCACGGCCGGGTTCACCGGCTTCTTCAGCGTACTTACGCTTGCGGGTTTCCAGCAGGGATTCAGCTGGGCGCAGGGGATCCCCGAGGTCAACGTCCTGCCACAGCTTCACGCCTACTTCATCGCCCGCGGGATCTTCGGCGGAATGATCATCGCCTCCGGTGTCATCCAGATGATCAATGTCGGGATGACGATGTACACCGACACCCACGAGCGGCGGAGGGCGGAGACGCTGGCAGTCGCCGAGGCCGTCGCGCCGCCCTTACCTGCGAGCTAGCCGATGGCCGACCGCGACCGCTCCGAAACCAACCAAGGCGAGCCGCGCGCCCCGCGCGGCTGGGCGCCGCACCCGCGCGAGCGGATGCTGATGACGCCGCTCGTCGCAGGGCTCGGCGGGTTGCTCGCGTTCTTCGCCGTCGTATTCGTGGTCGTCTGGCTGCCCATCCACACCTTTGACCCGCCCCCCTCCGCCGACTGGGCGCCGCTCAGCTCACAGGCCCTCAAGGGGCGGAATCTGTTCGCCTCGAACGGCTGCTACGTCTGCCACTCCGGCTACTCGCGCCCCCAGGACGTGCGCTATGCGCTCTACTTCCTCTATCCCAAGGTCTCCCAGCCGGGCGACTTTTACGGCAGCGACCAGTCGCCGAACCTGTTCGGCACGGAACGGACGGGTCCCGATCTCTCGCAGGATGCAGGCTGGCACCCGAACGACTGGCACCGGGCGCACTTCTACAACCCGCGCTTCATCGATCCGCTGTCGCTGATGCCGCCGATGAAGGCGATCTTCTCGGACAAGCAGGTCGACGAGGTGACCCTCTTCACGCAGGGGCGCAGTGGCAAGTCCGGTCTTTTGCGCTATGCCGGGCAGATCTATGCCAAACACGTCGTCAACACGGTTCAGGGCTTCCCGCCCCCGTACAGGGGCTTCCAGGGCGCGCACAAGCCCCCCCTCAAACCGAAGGAAGTGGAACCGCCGCCCAACCAGCTCGAGGAGGCGCCGAACCTCGCGCAGATCGACCGCAGCTACTGGCTCGCCGGCAACCCGCTGCCGGTGACAGAGCAGAACCTGCTGCGCGGCAAGGAGGTCTTCCTCGAGCGCTGCGTCGGCTGCCACGGGCCGACGGGGAACGGGAAGGGCCCGGCGGGCAGATTCCTGTCGCCGACCCCGCTCCCGTTCGACGACGCCGACGATCAATGCTGCGGCGGCGACACCGGCCCGGGCGACTTCTACTTCCGCGTCCTGCGCGGGTGGTCCGGCACCGCAATGGAGAACTTCGGAGACCGTCTCTCGGTCGACGACATCTGGCGCGTGATCCTGTTCGTGAAGACGATTCCGAATGGAACGCTGGAGAAGCACCGCGTTCCGACCCCGAAGGACTACATCGTCTGGTCGCCGTCGAAGGAGCTGCTCGCCTGGGTGAACACCCGCCAGCAGATCGCGAAGAACGCGTCGTTCAACAAGCGCCAGCTCGCCAATCCCTTCTTCGAGGAAGCCAGGCACGTCTTCCCGGGCCTGGCCCCGGGCGACAAGATCGTCGTCAACGGCCTGGAGACGCCGCTCGACCTCGCACACGCCGCGGCCGGCATCAGGACGATCTACGAGGACCTGCTCAACCAGGCCTGGGCCGACGCGAAGGCGCGCGGCGAGAAGCTGCCGCCCGAGTCCCAGAAGAACATCCCGCCGACCGTCCCGGGGCAGCAATGAGGCGCTTCCTCGCTGCTCTGGCACTCACGGCGACGGCAGCCTTGGCTATGCCGGCTGCCGCACTTGCTCACGACGCACCGGAGAATGACCGGTCGAAGTGGGTGATGACCGACTGGATGCTCGACATGTTCTTCATCCTTGCCGGCGTGGCGTTGGTCGTCTTCGTTCTCGCCTGGAAGGCCGGCCACTTCCATAACCTCGACGAGGCAGCACGGGTGCCGCTCGACATCGACGAGGAGGACTACTACACGCCCGAGTGGGCGCTGGACGAGGAGGAGTGGGACGATGTCGATGCCGTCAGGTGACTCGCCGCAGAAGGCGCAGGAGTATTACGCCTACCTGCAGAGCCACCACATCGTCGACGGCCGCGTGGAGACATGGCACGTCGACTGGCTCTCGCTCGCTTGGCTCTGGGGCTTCCTGATCGTGCTCATGATCAGCGTCGGCCTGTGGGCGAAGCAGTACAGAACGACCAGGCAGCGGACCGGAATCTATCCGGTCGACAAGTTCGGCGGCGGGACCTCGGAGGCGGCTGGCCCGGCGACGTTCTTCTTCCTCGTCTTGACCGTGTTTCTCACGGGCTTCGCGATCGTGCTGGTCGTTAGCCACCTCATCTGGGGACAGAGGTTCTAGTGGCCTCGGTCCTGCCGTTCGTCTCCTACTCGACCCTCAGCGAGGCGCTCATCCCGGCGGAGGACTGGGAGGATCTGTACGCATCGCTACAGGCCCTGAAGGGTCACGTCCAGGAATACCCGGGCTGCCAGCGCTTCGACGTCTTCGTCCGCGCCGAGACCGACGGAAGCGTTCGCATCCACTGCTACACGACGTGGGATACGCCCAGTCAGCTAGAGGCGTTCCTCGAGCGAGGCTACACCTTCGAGCGCCTGCTCGCCGACTTTGGCACCCGCCTCGAGACGGAGAGGAGCCTCGTGATGGAGAAGGTCTTCTGATGGAGGAACGGGAGGAACGGGAGGAACAGCAGCAGCGCCGGGCCCGTCCGGCGCGGCCGCTGGTCGGGTACCGCGACGTCGGCGAGGATGTGCGCTGGTCGCGCCGGGCGCATTTCCGGGCGTGGGTGATCCTGGCGGTGATGATCGCCCTCTCGCTCGGCTGGACGCTCACCGTCTACTTCCTCGAGCCCGGTCTCCGCTAGCCAGGCGGTCGCGGCCGTGTACCTGAAGCACCTCTCGTCGCTTCAGTTCCTCACCTACCTCGCCTTCTTCAGCGTCCTCATCGCGGCCCTCTGGCGCCTGCTTCCCGGGAAGGCGCCCCCGGTCCGAACCGTGCCCTACCGCGAGGAGGAGCTTGGCGCCCACGACCCCAAGGTGGCGAAGTACTTCGTCGCGGGCGGCGGCTTCCTCGTTCTCGGCAGTTTGCACATGCTCGTGAAGAACTTGCCGTGGACGGCGGAATGGCTTGCGCGTGCCGGCTACGCCGGACATCTCGTCCGCGACCTCTCGAACACGCACGTGATGATCGTCGGCGGTGGGACGCTGATCGCGACCGGGCTCTGCTGGTACGTGCTGCCGCGCATCGTCGGCCGCCCTCTCGCCAGCGAAGCCCTTGCTCAGTGCGCGTTCTGGTTCACCGCGGTCGGCCTACTGATCTTCTACCTCGCCT
>WNGA01002642.1_pt1 | contig 28134 bp, 22 predicted proteins | sample 5400061 | NCBI WGS metagenome assembly WNGA01 (sample SAMN13153366, study PRJNA577476) | soil metagenome | isolation source: 100 cm soil or saprolite under grassland replicate 2 | place: USA:California | collected 2016-06-15
GATGCCTGAAAAAAAGGCCAGCGGTTCTTCAGGCGCCCAGTACTCCGCAACCAGAGCAACAACGAAAATGATGAGCGGTCCGCCACAAACCAACCAAAAAACTGTGCTGACGAGCGCGCGTTTCAGACGCTCAGTAGCGCTGCCGCCGCCCGGCAATGTACGCCGGGCGATGGTCACGCTGATCCACGCAACCATGGCCAAAACCATTAGCGCGATGATGATCAGTTCCGAAATTACGCGCGGCGACAACCAATCTCGAAACCATCTCTCCGTATTTTCATTTTTCCCGTGGCGTGACTCGAAGTCTATTTTCCCTTCCCCCGCATGCCAGAGGTACCAAGTGGGACTAAGATCATAGGCTCCGTCTCGGCCGATCTCGAAGATCCGCGGTTGCCACGAAAGATATCTCGCGTCTTCCTCTGTCATCCGCCCGGTCGCGACAAGCGTGCCGACGTACGTCGACGTTTGATTATTGTCGCGAAATGGAGGGATGTCAGGGATGTGTCCGCGCTGCCGGATGAAGATTTTCGGCAGCGTATTTCCAAAAGGCGAAGCAATGACCAGGTTATGCGTAACTTCCAAATCGTCGCGGCGCTCAAAGTGAGCGTCGTAGTTGTTTGTAAAAAAAATGGCATCAGGAAACCGAGGACGCAGGGCCCGCAAAATCATTAGCTTGTCAAAAATGTCCGAACCGAGCAGACCAATGGCGCGGATATCTGAGCCGTCCCCTCGCTGCTCCTGCCCGTTGTCCTCTTTCATCCGCCGCGCTAAACGCCGGAGGTAATCGGATTGATTCAGCCCTTCCGTAGCCTCGACCGCGACGGTGTTCTGGCCAACCTGAGTTTTCTGTTCCTGCTCGCGTTGATTGTCTTTGCCGGTGTCGCCCGGTAACCGGCCGTCAATTCCGCGAAGATACTGGTAAGCATGAACATAAATTCCACGCCGTGCAGACGCTTTAGCCTTGAACGTCTCCCCCAAAGATCGTCCATAGGGAGTGTCCCATTCGCTGAGAATCGCAATGTGGGAGACTTTTGGGCCTCTCGAGCGATCATCCGGCATCGTTTGCGATATATCGGGGATACTGCGCCTCCGTAGCTCCGCGATCAATTCATCGAAGACCCAGTCGTCCGGCGCGATCGTGCGAACAAAGTGCAGGCCGCCACGACAGTTGCATTCTATGGATTCTTCAAGAAGTGCTTGTACGGATTTATTTTTACACTGCTCGGACAGATTTACTCCAGAGAGAAGCGTGAAATCCGAGGCGGTCGCTCGAGGCGAAATAATTCGGACGCCATCAAGTGCGTCTTGCAATGCCAAGGAAGGCTGATCCTGCGTTAACGGATACCAGCACGCTTCGCGGACCATGTTCTGCAACCCCGTGGAATTTGCCGGTCCGATCAACGTGACGTCGATTTTGTCGCGTAGGTTTCCTGGCGCGAGGTGATTGATCAAAGCGGCGAAGCAGTGCAACGGGTTAACGTTGAAATTTACCGCGGGCAACCACACCACGATCACCCGCCTCGTGCCCGGAGGAAAAACCTTTTTGGAATCCTCTTTCGCTTCACATTCCTCCCACGGAAGGACCAAGGCACGCTCAATAGCAGGCGCGGCCGCATTTGCCTCCGGCATGGGCCAGGTAGCGGTGACAAATCCGATGTGCTCGCCATCGACCGGCACGAATCCGCTCTCACTCAACCCTTCGAGCACAGCCTGACGCGCGCGCAACCGCGACTCGGCTTGTTCGCTGTACGGCCCGGCGTCGAGCATCACCGCAAGCAACAAAACACTCTCCGGGGCCGGAAACGTGTCAGCGCGCTCACAAAGGAGATTGCAAAGCGCACTGATATCGTGCGATTCAGCGCTACCTTTTTTGGCTACGCCTTTGTCGATTTGTTCATCCAGCAACGCCTTTTGCTTTTGCGCGACGCCAATCGGATCCTGCCACAACCGCGCATCTACATCCTGCGCGGCAATTACTGGAGCGGTCTTTTCGCTCGCAACCGATGGGCGTTCGCTTACGAGCGGCTTATACGTCGCGATGACTCCGGCGAGAACTGCCAGGAGCGGTAGCAACGTGCCCCAGGGTATATCAAGCTTTCGTTTGTCGTTGTTTGCCATGGTCGCTCCCGCCCGCAGTGATCTGCAGAAAATCGGCAGTCGTTAGGCCAGCTGCTTTCGCTTCGTCCGCCAGCTCGTTTTTCTTGCAGCTAACAAGTGCCAGAACCGAGCATGCAAGAAATCGGCTTCCGACTCGCGCGAGAGGGGGAAAATCGACCCTGGCTGGCAGCAACGCCTTCACCAAGCCACTAGTGATACGTCCCTGGTGAATCGTGTGGCAAGAAAATTTTGGAAAACAAGGAACGACGGCTTGGCCAGCCGTCGCTCCTTGAGTCATTCGACGAATTCCAGTTCGATTGGAACGTCGATGTAGCCTTTGTTATGCGCGGCATTCAGAAATTTGCGGATAGCCGCGCGTCCGGTCTCACCATAATCGCGAGTAAATTCATTTACGTACATGCCGATGAATTTGTCGGTGAGCTTTGCACCCATGTCGCGCGCGTAGGCAAGCGAGTGACGCACCGCGTCGTCTCGATGAGCCAGGCCGTAATCGATGCTTTCGCGAATAATTTCGCTGAGATCGTGTCGAACTGCTGGCGCGATATCTTTGCGCACTACATTCCCGCCCAGGGGCAGTGGCAAGCTCGTTTCGCGCTTCCACCACTCTCCGAGATCGACAATCTTCTCAAAGCCGGCTTGCGCATAGGTGAGTTGTCCCTCGTGAATGATTAACCCGGCGTCGGCGCGGCCTTCTCTTATCGCATCGAAGATCTTGTCGAACGGAACGACGGTGAAATCGAATTCGCCAAGAAAAAGTTGCAGCGCGAGAAACGCGCTCGTCAGCTCGCCAGGCACCGCGATGGTACATCTCTGCAACGCTTGGCGAGGATCGAGATTTTCGCTTTCGGGAGAGGAAGCATCGAATATCGAAAATCCAACATCGAACGTCGAACTTTCTGCATTCGATGTTGTATGTTGGGCGTTAGGCGTTGGACGCTTTCCGATAACCGTTGGTCCGTATCCGTCGCCCATGCTCGCGCCACACGGCAGCAGCGCGTATTTATCCGCGACGTGGGCGTACGCGTGAATTGAGATCGCGGAAATATGCAGCTCACCGCGCCGCGCTCGCTCATTCAGCGTCTGAATGTCTTCCAGTCGATGATCGAACCGATAACCACGGAGATCGATTTTGTTTTTCGCGATCGCGTAGAACATGAACGCATCGTCGGGGTCCGGCGAATGCCCCAGTGTGAAGACCTCAGGGACCTGCTTGGTCATCTTGAACTCTAGCGGCACTCTCTGAGTGTCGCTACTCTCGGCGGTCGCAGACCGCCGCTACAGCAAAAACAGAACAGCCGCTGCGCGATTTCGCGCGGCGGCTGATTCTTAGAACTGCATCCAGGAAGCGCTGACTTCTCTAACAGCGCTCCGGGGTGACAGTTTTATCGATTCTCCACCACTTGGGGCGTCGGCTTGATCATTTCAAGCTGAGCGCTCACTTTTTGAATTTGTGTGGCTTGCTCTCTGAGGCTGGCAGTCAACGCCTTAATTTGGCTCTCCTGCAAGGCGATGGTGGCCTGCTGTTTTTCAGCCGTAGACTTCAAGTCTTGCACAGTGCGATGCTCTTTGAGGAATTCGTTGAGTACCATCGCGTTAATCTGCTCATAGCGGACGCTGTAGGGTTTTCCTTCTTTGTCCAACGCTATCAAGGCAGGATTCACCTTGGCTACTTCTTCAGCAATCAAGCCAAATTGCGCCGTGTTGGTCTTGTCCTTCTTGTAGTGGAAGGTGACCGGTTTGAGTGAATAGATCGCTTCACTTACCTTGTCCATGGGCTTGACTTCGTTCTTGAAGCGTAGCGAGGAAGGAGTCGTGCTCAGGTGGCCCGCTGCATCGACGTAAACTGGAACGCCGGGCGCGGCGTTACCGAAGATACCTTCGATATAGCAGTCTGTTATGAAGCCGGGCTCACCGATACGGATCGTGCCGTCTTCAGCACCGCCACCCGGAAGGCCAGCGCCCGCCCCGATGTAAATGTTATCGGTGCCTTCGACGCCTGGTCCTGCAGCCCAGCCGAGGATCGTGTTAAACGAGCCGTCCACGTTGTCAAAATATGCTGAGTCACCGATGGCGACGTTTGCAGCGCCGTCGATGTTACTATTCAGGGCGGAAAAACCCATGGCGTTGTTCTGTACACCGACCGTATTGTTCGAGGCCGCCGAAAAGCCGATGGCGTTGTTTGAATCGCCATCAGTGTTGCTCTGGAGCGCCGACGCGCCGACGGCCGTGTTAGCGTTGCCAAGGGCCGCTCCGGTTGAGTCGTTATTCTGGAGCGCCAGATCACCCACGGCAGTGTTCGCCGCGCCGGAAATATTTTCAAAAAGCGCGTGATTGCCAAAAGCGTTGTTCTCGAATCCGTCGGTGTTGTTAAACAGCGCAAAGGCGCCGAAGCCATCGTTGAAGTCGGCGCCCAAGCCGGTGCCGAACCCGTTATAAACAAGGGCGTCGGTTCCATAAGCGCAGTTCTGTGTGCTGTCGATGTTGAGCAACAGCGCAGCAGCACCAGTGGCGGTATTGGAATCCGCGTTGTTAAGGACCAGAGTTCCCGCGCCAGCCCCCGTGTTGAAGCTGCCGGTGGTATCGCCATAGAGCGAATACCAGCCAACTCCTGTGTCTCCTAGGCCGCCCGCGACGAGATGAAGCGCTTTGCACCCTTCTGCCGTATTGAACGCGGGATAACACCCGTCCGGATTTGTCCCGGGAAATGGTGTGGGTAATACTTGCGGTGATGCCTGCATTTGCGGCAAAAACGCAAAGCACGCCAGAATGAGCGGGATGAGAAGGAACCCGCGCCGTTCGCAAACTAACGTTTTAAGTTGAATCATTGAATACATTGAATGTGTTCCTCTTTCCCGGTCGTGTTTATTTTGTTTTTTTGGTCACTGGGCTCGGCACAGACAAAGAACCCTACCGGGCAAAAGTCCCTTCTCTGTTTTGGAGCCATCCGCGTTCATACTGAATTTCAGTCTTGAGTGTCAATACTTTTTTTAATTCTTTTTAGAGGCAACTGGCCTTCCGGCATAGCACAGCTCCCCCCAACGTCCTGCTTTGCGGTGTTCGCGCGGATTGCTGTTTGCGTTGATATGGCTGTTCCGGTAGCCTCAGGCGCATGGCACGGTCTGGTCTCGGTAAAGGTCTTGGCGCGCTGATTGGCACGCCTTCGGTCGCCGCACGCACAGATGTGGCCGAGCCGGGAGAACGAGTGCACCAGATTGGTTTGGCGACCATTGTTCCGAGCGCGTTACAGCCGCGCAAAGATTTTGGACACGAAGCGTTGCGGGAATTGATCGATTCGATTCGGCAGCATGGCATCATTCAACCGCTCATCGTCCGGCTCGCCACGGCGAGTCCGTCCGGTGGCGGACACATAGGCGCACGATTTGAACTAATCGCCGGCGAGCGCCGCTGGCGCGCGGCGCAGGAAATCGGCCTCGCCACGGTACCCGCCATAATTCGAAGCGCCAATGACGTGGAAGTGCTCGAGTTGTCCTTGATTGAAAATCTGCAGCGCGCTGATCTCAACCCAATCGAAGAAGCCCAGGGCTACGCCAGGTTGGCTAATGAATTTGGAATGCGGCAGGAAGACATCGCGCTCAAGGTCGGGCGTAGCCGTGCGGCGGTGGCGAATGCGCTGCGGCTTTTGGATCTGCATCCGCAGGTGCAAGTCTGGCTTGCTCAGAATCTGCTTTCAGTCGGTCACGCGAAAGTGCTGCTGGCATTAAAAGCCCCAGAGGAACAACTGCTCGCTGCCGAAACCGTTTTGCGGCGCAACGCCACGGTGCGTTCCACGGAGCGCTTGGTTGCCCGCCAGCTTGGGATCGGACGCTCGCGCCGAAAATCTCGACGCGTCGGGATCGAACTCAGCGCAGCGACGGCAGTAGAAGATTTACAGAACCGGTTGCAACAACACCTGGCCACCCACGTCACCATCCATCACGGAGACAAACGCGGCCGCATCGAAATCGAGTATTACGGAACGGATGATCTTCAGCGGATCGTTACTGCGCTCGGGTTGCCGGCCGCGGACTAGCAAAATTAATGGAAATTGTAGGGCGTCTGTGTCAGACGCCAATCCAAGAGCATAGGCCGATCGCGGCGTTTCACAGAAACGCCCTACCACTCGCGGCTGTTTGGTTTATCGTGTCGTTTCTTCAGATCGGTTCGCTACGCGCAGCCCCGCCGAAAATCTGGGAAGAATTCTCTGGGGAGAAAGCCTTTGCTCATGTTGAACGCCTTGTTGATTTGGGGCCGCGCCCGGCCGGATCCAAGGCGATCGAAAAATCCAGAGACTACATTGAGGAGCAACTTCGTCGCTCTGGATGGCAGGTAAAACGCCAGGCATTCACTGACGACACCCCGCGGGGCAGGATACACTTCGTAAATTTGCTTGCCGAATTTCCCGGCCAAGGGAATGCCTCGTCCCCACGGTTTCTGTTGTGCTCGCATTACGACACAAAAATGTTCGATACTATCCCGTTTGTCGGAGCCAACGACGGCGGTTCCAGCACAGGCCTGCTCCTGGAGTTAGCCCGGGTAATCGGACAGCATTCGAATCTGGCCAGAAAAATTGAGCTGGTGTTTTTTGATGGCGAAGAAGCCTACGAGCAGTTTTCTGAGAAGGATGGTTTGTACGGGAGCCGCTATTTTGCCAGACAACTGCAAGACGCCGGAGCGAAACAACCTGCCCGCGATGCTACGCACCCGCCTGCAGCGATGCAGCAACTTTGGGCAGACAGCGTTGCAGGCGGGTTTCGCGGCGGGCTGTTGTTCGACATGGTTGGCGACCGGTCACTCGGCATCACGCTTCCCTCAGATTCCCCTGCTGAGATGGCGCGCGATATTTTTGCCGTGGCGGAAGCGCTCAAGTTGCGAAGTTATTTCACCTACCTGGGCCGGCAGCTGATCGACGATCACGTGCCGCTGAACGCGATCGGGATTCCGACGCTCGACATCATTGATTTTGATTACCCCTGGTGGCACACAGCTGATGACACAATTGATAAGATCAGCGCGCAGAGTCTTCAGATCGTCGGGTCTGTTGCCCTCTATTACCTCTCTGAATTCGCGCTAAAATAAAGACGGGGCCTTGCCTGTTTGGGATTGTCCAATTTCGGCATTGCGCCCGACCATTTTTCCCGGCAATCTGATCGTGAATTTTCGCCTCAATGGAGCGCCTCGCATCTACGTCCCATCCAACGCATAAGAACATTGGTGTGATCGGGCTTGGGATCATCGGTCGGGCAGTGGCCGCACATCTTCGCCGCAGAGGGTTTCCGGTTTTCGTTTGGAACCGGTCGCCGCGGCCCGTGCCAAATTTTGTCGGCTCGCCTGGCGAACTGGCGGGGCTTTGCGATTACATTCAGATCTTCGTGTCCGACGACGAAGCTCTGCTGCAGACTGTCGAGCAGCTAGGTGAAAGCCTCACACCGCGTCACGTCATTCTTGCGCATTCAACGGTCGCTCCGGATTCCATGCGTGCTGCGGCGGAAATTGTCGAACGCCGAAGAGCGTGGTTTATCGAGGCATCATTTACCGGGAGCAAGCCCGCAGCCGAAAAGGGCGAGCTCGTCTATTACGTCGGCGGAACCGATCGGGCGTTGAAAGAAGCGCGTCCCATCCTTGAGGCCAGCAGCAAGGGCATCATCCACATCGGAGCGATCGGTCAGGCGAGCGCCATCAAAATCGCGACCAACATGATCACCGCTGCAAGCGTCCAGGCTGCGGCGGAGGCTCTGGCGCTGGTGCAAGCGTTAGGAGTGCCGCTGGAAAAGTTCGTCGAAGCGATGCGTGCCAACGCCAGTCATTCCGCTACTTTGGCGATGAAACTGCCGAAGATGCTTGAGCGTAATTTTGAGCCGCACTTTTCGATTAAACAGATGCTCAAGGATATGCAGATCGGCAATCAGATTGCCTTGTCGCATTACCTGGATCTGGCAGTGACTGCTGCGGCCCGCGACCAGTTGGTTGAGCAAATGCAATGGGGCCGCGGAGACGAGGATTATTCGGTCGTTGCCCGGAAGTATTTACATGATCTATGGCCGGCAGGTTACGAAGAGCCGCAAACAAAAGAGCAGGGCGAGCAAACTGCCGCCAGCGAACCGATAACTGGTACAACGGAATCGGAGACACCAGGCCCCGAACCGCAAGATGCCGATGTGACAGGTGCGCAGCAACCTTTGCTCAGTTTTGGGACAGCAGTCGGCGGACCCGCTAATGAAACGACTCGACTGCGGCGTGGCTTTATAAAGCAATTGCTGAGCCGGTTCTCATCCGGACAAGAATGACGCAGCTGTCTCAGACTGGACAAGCCGCTTTCCTCGACCTCTCCCTACGCGCGAAGTTTCAGATCACCGGGACGGACCGGATCCGGTTTCTTAACGGGCAAATCACAAATGATTTGCGCAAGGCCAGCGAAACAGTCGCCATCGAGGCGTGCGTGCTCAATGCGAAGGGGAAACTGAATGCGCACATTTTTGTTTCGATCCAAGGTGATTCCTTTTTGGTGGACGCCGGGCCGGAGCTTCGCGAAACACTCCGCGCGCGGCTGGAGCGTTATGTGATTGCCGACGATGTTCAAATCGAAGACGTCACTTATCAATTCTCGCTGTTTCACGTTCTGTCAGAAGAATTGCCGACCGCCGAGCACGGCCGGGTCGTTTCCGTGCGTCGCTTCGCTGAGCCAGGCTGGGATATCTGGAGCGATGCCGCGCGTCATGATGCTCTCTGGCAACAATTGTCCTCGGCATTTGGATTTGTCGATTCGGCTGCTGCAGAGGTTATGCGAATCGAGCAGGGGATTCCTCGCTGGGGCTGCGAACTGACGGAGGAGATTATTCCGATCGAAGCCAATCTGGAACAACGGGCGATCGATTACGAAAAAGGCTGCTACATCGGCCAGGAAGTCATCTCGCGAATAAAGATGTCAGGCCAGACGAACAAACGCTTATGCGGATTGGTTTCGCTGGATGATCTCCCGCTCCAGCCGGCGATGAAACTTGCCACTGCTTCAACGGCCGGAAAAGAAGCTGGATGGATCACCAGCGCCGCGCGCAGCGAACGAGTCGGAAAGGAAATCGCGCTCGGATATGTGAAACGCGGGTTTAACAGGCCCGGCACAAAATTAGATGCGCTCTCGGCGGAAAATTCTGCTAAGCCAATTCCGGTCGAAGTGGTCCCGCTCCCATTTCTTTGAGGCGTTCGCGGGCCCCAAAAATCATAGTAAGCCCCCTTTTTGAGCGTATCCAAAGCGGCGCAGCAGCGCACGCACTCCAAAACGCAAGCGCAGATTGCGAACGGGGATTACGGCCACGTTTTGGAGTGCGGCGGTGTTCCGCCGCCTACCGAATGCGGAGAGGTCCGGCGTCATGTTTTTTTTGGCAGCTCGATTTTCGGCAATACTTTTTCGATTTGCGCGCGCGACGACTCCAGCCACGGCGGAAGTCGCAGGCTCGCGCCGAGTTGATTCAAGTCTTCATCCAGTGTGAAGCCCGGCGGGTCGGTCGCGATTTCAAAAAGAATGCCGCCTGGTTCGCGGAAATAGATTGAATGAAAATAAACGCGATCGATCACCGGCGTGACGTTATATCCAAGGGCAACAAGATGATCCCGCCATTGCCGCTGTTCTGCGTTGTCACGCGCGCGAAAGGCGATGTGGTGAACGGAACCGGCAGCGACGCGGCCCGGGTGCGCGTCGGGCATACAAAGCAGGTCGATCACGCGACCCGCCGCAGTTTCATTCTGCGACGCGAATCGAAAGCGATTATTCGACTGATCAACCAAACGGTAACCAAAACTTTCTGTCAGCAGTTTTGCAGTGCCTTCGTACCCTTCCAAAGCTGCGGAGACGCTGTGAAATCCGCGAATCGCATGTTCTGCTGGCACCGAACTGCCGTGCCAATGCTCAACGTTTGTCGGCGCAGTCGATTCGACCAATTCAATAAGCAAGCCGTCTGGATCGACAAAGCGAATCAACTCCTCATCAAATCGGGGACGCGTTCTTTCCGCGGGCACATGTCCTTGCCTCAAATGTTCCAGCCAGTAGCCAATCGAATTCTGCGGAATGGCGAACGCAACACTATCCACCTGTCCGGTCCCGCGAATCCCGCGTCGCGCGCCTGGCCACGGGAAAAACGTCATGATTGTGCCAGGCGTGCCGCGCGCATCGCCGAAATAAAAATGATAGGTGCCTGGATCATCAAAATTCACCGTGCGCTTGACGAAACGCAATCCGAGCACGCCGGCGTAAAAATCCAGATTGCGCTGTGGATCGCTGCCAATCACGGTGACGTGATGAAGTCCGGGAATTTTGGTCTCCATAAAGCCAGAATCGGACTGCGAGCTTAGTTTTTGTTCGTGTTCGCAGAAGCAACCATCTCGCGGGCACGGGCCATGCCTGTCAATGCGCCACGACGTTGCGGAGTCATAGTTAGAGCATGCTCAAACTCTCTGAGGGCTTCCTGAGGTTGATTTGCTTCGAGCAAAAGATCACCAAGTTGTTCACGCGCTGGAACGATCGCCCCGGGTGTAACGGGACGCTTTTCAATGGCGTCTTCTTCGTCGGCAGCCGCGCGGATTAGTTTGAGAGCGTAATCGGTTTTTCCTTCCACCTGCGCGACCCATGCGAGCGCTTCGTTAATCTGAACGTGTACTTGCGTTGCCCAGTAATCGTCTCCGACCGCGCGCAATTTTTCGTAAGCGCTCCTTAATTTTTCAATTTCCTGTCGCGCGGCGGCCGGTTTTCCGTTGCGGGCGAGGCCGATGGTTCGCGCCCAAAGTGTGACTGCCAGGACCTGCGGCGACGCCCCATCGACTGGAATCAGTTGCGCCGCATCTGACCACTGGCGGCGCTCGATCGCGTAGCGCGCAGGCATTGCGCTCGCGGAGTAGCCTACCTTGAAATCGCTGCCGTCGAGGCCGTTCATGGCACGCAACTCATCAAGCACGCGCGCGGCCTCGGCGTCACGGCCAAGCTGGAGGTAGGCGTAAACGAGATAATCCATTGCGTGTAGTTCCTCGCCCTTGTCGCCTTGTTCCCGCGCAGCCTTTTGTGCCGCTAGATTTGAAGCGGTCGATTCCTCCCACATTCCCAGTCGCGTGTAGATGTGCGAAGGCATGTGCAACGCATGCGGGGCCGACGGAGCTATTCTTGAATACGCCTCTGCCGCAGCGACGCCGCGGGCCGCCATTTTGGAATTGTCGCACGCGTGGATGAGATAGTGTGGGATGCCCGGGTGCTGCGGATACTTTCGGAACAACGGCTCAAGCAAAGCAGCAGCTTTCTTTTCGTTTGCGTGAGTTTTATCGGTTGGTGACGCGGTTGCGAGCAATGCTAAGGCGTAAAAGACCTGGCATTCGACATCGTTGGGATTGCGCTCGGCGAGCTTGCCCATGGCAAGGGTGTAAGCATTCGCGCGCTGGTGGTACGGCACCGAATCCCGATTCGCATAGATCGTACTTAACGCATCAATGAATCCTCGCTCCCGTTCCGAGCCGCCGAGGCTTTTGGCTCGATCAATCTCGACCTGACCGCGTGCGGCGTTTTCCGGCGCAAGGTACGGCTCCCAGAGGGGATGAAAATAGGTCATCGCCACTCCCCAATGCCCCATCGCGCAATTGGGATCCTTAGCTATCAGATCGCGAAAAGCTTTTTCCGCAGCCAAGTACGCGAATGAATGCAAAAGGGCGACAGCTCGCTCAAACTCTTGCTGTACATCGCGAGAGCAAGAGGTAGGGAACTGCACGGCCCCAAGTTTTTCCGGAACCGGATGCTCATGTTCCGGAACAGCCGCCCATGATCGTGACTCACTACAGCCGAGCCAGACAAGGCAAACACACAAGCCCAACACCGCACGCATCTTTTGATTTTGAGGCGTCACTACTCTCATCATCACGCGTCTCCTCCGGATGATCTAATTGTTAATCGCCAAAAATAACGTTGCCACCGATTACCATCATCACGATTTATCTCGATCTTCCGGGCTTGACGCTTTGGCGGAGTTCTGACGTGATCGGATCTCGCACGACAATTTTTTAATCAGCATGAACGACGAAATTTATTTTGCCCTCTCGCGACCTGTTTATAGAATCCTCGTTGCCCCTCGGACGAGCGATTAACCTTAACCCTTTGCAGCGTCTGAACCAGCCAGATCCTGAGCACACTTTTCTTTTGTTGGCAGCGTGGCGATTCACCTCCGCCAGCGCGGCTGCCGGTTATTGATCATGGCAAATTTCTTTCCACGCTGGACAAATTGGATACCGATCAAACTGGTGATCTGCGGAATCATTTTGGTGTGTGGATTGACCGCAGCAACGTGGTATTACGTGACGCCAAAATACACGAAGGTGGGCTACGAACCGACCCAGCCAGTGCCGTTTCCACACGATATTCACGTGACGCAACTTGGAATGGATTGCCGGTATTGTCACAGCTTTGTGGAAGTGGCGGCTCAGTCCAATGTGCCGAACACGCAGACGTGCATGAATTGCCATACGCAAGTGCAAAAGGACAACCCGAAGCTCGAGCCGGTGCGCGAAAGCTGGAAAACAGGTGACCCCATCGAATGGGTGTGGATCCATCGCACGGTGGATTACGTCTATTACAATCACGCGGCGCACGTGAACCGCGGCATCAGCTGTTTCAGCTGCCACGGCCAAGTTAATCACATGCCGGTAGTGTACATGGCCAAGCCTCATAGTATGGCATGGTGCCTGGAATGCCATCGGCATCCGGAAAATTTTCTGCGGCCGGAGGATCAGGTTTTCAATCTTGATTGGAAACCGGAGGACGTGAAGCCGGCGGAATTTGTCGCGAAGTACGGGCAACCAAGCGATGCGCGTGAAGATTTTTCGAAGAAGAAAAAGCTCACACAAACTGAGATCGGCGAGACGTTGAAGGAACGCTGGAACGTTAATCCGCCGACAAATTGTCAGGGGTGCCATCGATGAAACGCGTATTCCAGCATCCGCCGGAGCCCCGCGATAGCGGAGGAAAACGTTACTGGCGCAGCCTTGGCGAGCTGAACGATACGCCGGAATTTCGTCAGTGGCTGGAACGCGAATTTCCCCAGGGCATTGCGGAGCTGAACGGCGACGAATGGTCGCGGCGTGATTTCCTGAAATTAATGGGTGCGTCAATGGCGCTAGCGGGAGTTGGCCTAACGAGTTGTCGTCGCCCGGAACTGCATCTCGTTCCCTTTACGAAGAGCGTCGAGTGGACGATTCCAGGGAAATTTCTCTATTACGCAACCGCGATGCCGCGGCGGACCGGTGGCATTCCGTTGATTGCTACAACCGTGGACGGCCGCCCGATCAAAATCGAGGGCAATCCGTTGCACCCCGCCTCGGCGGGCGCCACGGACACTTTCGTGCAAGCGTCGGTTCTCGATCTTTACGATCCGACCCGCTCGAAACGTTTTGTTCAAAAAGGAAAACCACGCTCGCGGGAAGATTTTGAGAAGTTCCTTGGAGAACTTCGCAAAATTCTACTGAGCGATCACGGCGACGGTCTCGCTTTCCTGGTCGAGGAGACAAATTCCCCGACGCGCGAGCGTTTGCGGACGGAATTGGAAAAAAATTTCCCGGGTATGCGCTGGTGCGTTTACGAGCCGCGCCTGAGTCAGGAAGGAAATCTTGCGATGCAAAGCGCTTTCGGCGCGAACGCACGCGTGTTGCCGAAACTCGATCGCGCCGACGTGATTCTCGCGGTGGACAGCGATTTTCTCGATTGCGGGCAGGGCGACCTCGAAACCCTGCGCGCGTTCACGACGCGCCGGCGCGTGAGCTCCGCTAAAGACAGCATGAACCGGCTTTACGTGGTCGAGAACCGTTTCACCCTCACGGGCTCGATGGCCGATCATCGGCTGCGTTGTGCGGCTAGCCAGATCCCGGCGTTCGCGCACGCGCTTGCGGCCAAGATTCTCGCGGCGACGAACGATGCCGGACTCAGTTCTCTCATCGGAAGTCTCCAAATGCCTGCCGGCGCTGCAGCCTTCAATGAGCAATGGCTCGCCGGCGTCGCGAATGATCTCGTGGCGAAACCCGGAGCGAGCTTGGTACTCGCCGGGCCGAATCAACCCGCTGCAGTGCACTTACTCGTTTATGCAATCAATGCCGCGCTCAAGAATTTCGGCCAGACATTGGTGGTGCGTCAGATTCCGCGTAATCCGCGAACGATCGACATCGCGCAGCTCGCGACGGAGACAAACGAAGGCCGCATTCAACAGCTATTTATCTTCGGCGGTGATCCTGTTTACAACGCGCCGCGCGGACTGGTAGAAGATCCGCAGAAAAAACTGCCGCTCGATTGGAGCGACCTGCAAAAGAAAGTGCCGAGCATTGTTCGGCTCGGGTACCACGAGGATACTACTTCGGCCCTTAGTCAGTGGCACGTTCCGCTGGCGCACTATCTGGAAGCGTGGGGAGACGCGCTCACATCAGGCGGTGACTACCTATCGATTCAACCGATGATCCTGCCACTGTTCGGCGGGCTCACGGAAATCGAACTGATGAACACGCTGCTTGGCGGGCCGAAGCTGCAAGGACCGGAATTGGTCCAGGAAACATTTCGCCTGACAAATCCGCCGGGCGATTTTCAAACTGCGTGGTCCGGTTTTCTCCACGACGGTTTTGCCGCTCACGTTCAAGTTCGCGATCAGCCGCCTTCATTTAATGCAGGCGCAGCCGCAAGTCTTCCCCGGGATTCCTGGGTGCTGGCAGCTGCGCCGACGCCAGATTCGCCGGAGATCGTGTTGACTGGAAGTTATGCGATGGATGATGGGCGCTACGCCAATAATGGCTGGCTCCAGGAAATGCCCGACCCGATCACAAAACTGACCTGGGACAACGCGGCGTTAATCAGTCCTGCCTATGCGAAAAGACTCGGTATTGAGACAGGCGATTTGTTGCAAATCACGATTAACGAAAAGAGTTCTGGCGGGGAGCCACTCAAACGCCAGCTTGTCATTGCGGCGCTCGTCTCGCCGGGTCATACCGATAATTCAATTACGGTTCCGCTGGGTTACGGACGGAAAATGCCGCAGTTCTATGAATTGCCATATGCGGGCGCGGACCTGAAAGAAAGACCGAAGATCGAGGAGCAGTCTGGCTTTAATGGCTACTTTTTGCGCACGGCGGCTAATCCGCATTTTGCTATCGCAGGCGGGAAGGGGATTGAGAGTGTGCAGGTGACCAAAGTCGGCCGCACTTATCCGTTGTCGATCACGCAGGAACATTTCAGCATTGAAGGCCGCGGTCTCGTGCGCGAAGCGACGCTGGATGGGTATCGCGCGAATAACGAGTTCGCGAAAAAAATTTCAGGCGAAGAAGAATTGCCGCATCCACCGCCGAGCCTTTACACGCATCCGCCGCTGGATGCCCCGCAGCAGTGGGGCATGAGCATCGATTTGAATGTGTGCACGGGATGTAACGCCTGCGTGATCGCCTGTCAGGCGGAAAACAACGTTCCCGTCGTCGGCAAACTACAGGTGGCGCACGGCCGGATCATGCACTGGCTGCGGATCGATCGTTACTACGCCAGCCGGAAACCATTCAACCAGGACCGCGGCGAATGGCCGGAGGATCCCGAGATCGTGCATCAACCGATGCCGTGCCAGCATTGCGAGAATGCGCCATGCGAGACGGTTTGCCCGGTGAACGCGACTCTCCACAGCGAGGACGGTCTCAACGTCATGGCTTACAACCGCTGCGTCGGCACACGATTCTGTTCGAACAACTGCCCTTACAAAGTGCGCCGGTTTAATTATTTCGATTACAATCAGCGACCTGTCGGCAAGAGAAAGATCGCCGGCGCATTCAACATTTACGAAGAATATTTTGCGCCGCTCACCACCAAAGGCGCGCCCGACACCATCAAGATGCAGAAAAATCCAAACGTCACTGTGCGCATGCGCGGCGTGATGGAGAAGTGCACCTTCTGCGTGCAACGCATCGAGGAGGCGAAAATTGCGGCAATCGTGCGTGCAGGCGCTTCTGCCGATAAACGGATCCCGCGCGATTCATTCACCACGGCCTGCGCGCAGGCGTGTCCTACGGAAGCGATTGTTTTTGGCGACATCAAGGACCCGGAAAGCCGCGTCTCAAAAATGAAACAGCAGGACCGCAATTACCGAATCCTCGATTATTTGAACGTCGTGCCGCGAGTCAGTTATCTCGCCCACATTCGCAATCCGAACCCGAAAATGCCCGACGCGGAAAACATCGGAGTCGCGAGCCTGGAGGAGAAGGCAACGTGATAAATTTTGGATTTTGGATTTTGGATTTTCGATTTCGCCGATTGGCAATTGACAGTCGGCAACCGCGAAACAATTCGCGAGCCCCGATCATTTCGGGGTTGGCAATCTGATTATGGACGGAGCGCCAGTAGCAGCCCCAGAGAAGATTCAAAAAGCGGAGCGGCGGGTTGCGCATGTACCGCTGGTGCTAAACCGGCGCAATTTCAGTTGGCTGACGGAACGCATTTCCGGTGTTGTCGAACAACCGGCGCCGCGCTGGTGGTGGGTGGCGTTCACCATCACCGCAAGTGCCGCGACGTTTGGACTTTTTTGCATCGGATATTTGATTTCCACCGGCGTTGGCACATGGGGAAACAACATTCCGGTCGGCTGGGCCTGGGGCATCACCAACTTCGTTTTCTGGATTGGTATCGGTCACGCCGGCACACTCATTTCCGCGATCTTGTATTTGCTGCGCCAGAAATGGCGTACTTCCATCAACCGTTCCGCGGAAGCAATGACGCTCTTTGCGGTGATTTGCGCGGCCATTTTCCCAGGCATCCATGTCGGTCGCTTCTGGATGGCGTGGTATCTGGCGCCGATACCTAACAACTGGGCGATTTGGCAAAATTTCCGCAGCGCACTGATGTGGGACGTCTTTGCGGTTTCGACCTATTTCACCGTGTCGGTTTTGTTTTGGTACACCGGTTTAGTTCCGGATTTGGCGACTCTGCGCGATCGCGCGAGGACGAGGGTAAGGAAATTTCTCTTCGGAATTTTCGCCCTCGGCTGGCGCGGTTCCAACCGCAACTGGCGTCACTACGAAATGGCGTACCTGCTTTTGGCTGGTCTTTCCACGCCACTGGTCCTCTCTGTGCACAGCGTGGTATCCTTCGACTTCGCCACCACGGTCATACCGACGTGGCATTCGACAGTGTTCCCGCCTTACTTCGTCGCGGGCGCGATCTTCGGCGGCTTCGCGATGGTGTTGACTCTGCTGTTGCCTGCGCGCGCGATTTTCAAATTGCAGGACGTCATCACGTCGCAGCACATCGACAAAATGGCGAAGATTATTTTGTTGACCGGCTCATTCGTCGGTTACGCCTACACGATGGAATTTTTCATCGCGTGGTATAGCGGCAGTTCTTACGAACGGTTCGCGTTTTGGAATCGCGTGTTCGGTCCCTACTGGTGGTACTGGTGGTTTGGGATGCTTTTTTGCAATTGTCTGTCGCCGCAACTATTTTGGTTTCGCTGGTGTCGGCGCAACGTGTTGGTCGTTTTTTTCGTAGCGATGTGCGTGAACGCGGGCATGTGGTTCGAGCGTTTCATTATCATTGTCGGCGGATTGCATCGCGACTTCCTGCCGTCGTCTTGGCGATTGTTTCATCCAACGTGGGTGGACATTTGGACGTATATTGGCACGCTCGGGATTTTCACCTCGCTGTTTCTGCTATTCATCCGGTTTCTCCCGATGATCGCGATGTCGGAAGTAAAAACTGCCGTGCCTGAGGCGGACCCGCATTATGGAGAGCCTCCGGGAATCCAATCGATTTCGCCCGGTGGAAAGGAGCGCATACGATGATAAAGACTCCGTACGGTCACAACGTTTACGGCATAGCGGCGGAGTATCCTAGTGCTGCTGCGCTTTACGAAGCGGCCAAGCGGGTGCGCGACGCTGGCTTTCGGCGCTGGGATGTTTATTCGCCATTCCCCATCCATGGCATGGATGAAGCGATGGGACTGGGAAAATCGTGGCTAAGCGGCTGGGTTTTGTTTGGCGGAGTTTCGGGATTGCTCACCGCTGCTCTTATCGAATTTGGTCCTTCATGGGGTCTCTACCCGGTCGATGTCCACGGCAAGCCATGGAATTTTTGGACCGTTCCTGCGTTTTTCCCGATCATGTTCGAGCTGACGGTACTTTTCGCCGCGTTTGCTTCATTTTTTGCGTGGCAGGGCATGAACCGCCTCCCGCGCTGGAATCATCCGATGTTCAACTGGGACCGCTTCAGTCGCGTGACCAATGATGGATTTTTCCTCGCGATCGAAGCGCGCGATCCGCGGTTCACCGAAGACGGCGTGCGCGAATTGCTGGAACAAACCGGCGGAGAACACATCACCATCGTTCACGAGGACTGAAATATGTTGCGCGGATTTCTGGTGATTTTTCTTCTGTGCGCGATCGCGATCGTCGCGGTGTTCGGTTTTCGCGGGCAAAAAGGCACTCAACCGCCGACCGAACTTTTTCCCGACATGGTGCGCCAGATGAAAGTGCGCGCGCAGGCGCCGCTCGATTTTTTTGCTGACGGCCGCGGACCACGTTTGCCGGTTGCCGGCACAGTCCCGATCGGCTACGAAATGCCGCAATCGAAAACTACCGCGACACCGCCGGGCATGACCGCAGAGGGGCCAGAGGAAGCGCACACGCTGGTCGCTTTCAGCGTCGGCACCGATTACTTCAACACCGGCAAGATGGGCGAGCAGTGGGGGACGGGCATCCCGCTTCCCGTGACGCGCGACGTGATGGAGCGCGGGCAACAACGTTTCAACATCACCTGTGTGATGTGCCACGGTGCTGCTGCCGCGGGCAACGGAATCACTAAACAATACGGACTCGCCACCGTGGTTTCTCTGCAGGATGAACGCCTCCGCAAGATGTCTGATGGCGAAATTTTCAACACCATCACCAATGGGAAAAACACCATGATGGCTTACGGGCCAAACATTCTGGTCGCTGATCGCTGGGCGATTATCACGTATCTACGGGCGTTGCAGCGCAGTCAGAACGCGACGATTGCCGATGTCCCCGAAGACCATCGCGCAGAACTGGAGAAACCGGCGTCACCGGCGCCGGCTACAGCAAAATGAGCGAGCGTTTAGAAACCGCGCCTACGCCGGAAGGCGAATATTTCGACAGCCGCCGTTTCGCCGGACTCTCGCTCCTCGTCGGAGCGGTTGCTGTGGTGGCGCTGGTGCTGTGTTTTGTCGGTGCTTTGGTGAATCCGCATCAGTTCAGTTATTCGTGGCTATTTGCGTTTGCGTTTTTCTTTACGCTCTGCGCGGGTTGTTTTTTCTGGACAATTGTGCATCACGCCACGGATGCCGAGTGGTCCGTAGTCGTACGGCGCCAACTGGAAAACATCGCACTCTTGCTCGCAGTATTGGCGGTTCTTTTCATTCCAATACTGCTGCTGCGCCGTCATCTTTACTCTTGGATGGTGATCCCGTCGGGGCACGAGGCTGCACTGGATTCCAAACGCGCTTATCTCAATTTTCATTGGTTTCTCATTCGCGCGATTGTCTTTTTTGCTTTCTGGATCATCGCGTCGCAACTGCTGCGCCGATTTTCCGCGCGTCAGGACAACGATGGCAACCCGCTGTTCACAATCTGGATGCGCCGGGTTTCGTTCATCAGTCTGCCGCTTTTTGCGTTGTGTCTCACATTCGGCGCAATCGATTGGATGATGAGCCTCAATTACCGGTGGTACTCAACGATGTTCGGCGTGTACATCTTCGCCGGTACAGCGGGCAGTTCTATGGCTTTGCTGGTGCTGGTGATCACGGCCTTACGCCAAGCGGGTTACCTGAAGGGCATCGTCACGGCCGAGCATTACCACATCATGGGTAAATGGATTTTGGCCTTCTGCATCTTCTGGGCCTACATCGGCTTCGGCCAATACATGCTCATCTGGTACGCAAATATACCGGAGGAGACACAGTTTTTCCTTACGCGGAATACTCAGTCCTGGTGGGCGCTGAGCATGCTCCTGGTGATCGGCCGCTTCTTTGTGCCGTTCGCGATTTTGCTGTTGCGCTCGATCAAAAAGCATCCCCACCAGCTTTCAATCTTGGCCGGCTGGATGGTGTGCATGCAGATGCTCGACATGTATCTGGTCGTGCTGCCGGCATTACATGGGAGGGGCGTGCAGGTAAGCATCTGGGATTTGCTTTCGCTGATCGCCATCGGCGCGACGCTCGCTTTCGTTTATCTGCAACTCGTGCCCAGGACTTCGCTCTTTCCCGTCCGCGATCCGCGCCTAGTTGAATCTCTCAACACAGTCAACTGAAATGGCCGACCCCGAATCTCTTCGCAGGATTGCGCATTCGCCCGCGCCATTTTCTACGTGGCTGGGCATCGTGCTTCTGTTTGCGCTGTTCGGCGTAATCGTACTCGCGGTGGTCGGTCCATCCCCGCGCAGAAGTGATTACGAAGAGACGCGGGCAAAAAAGCGCATGGAAAATCTGAAAACCTCGCGCGAAGACGCGGCGAAAGCGCTGAATACTTACGCCTGGATCGACAAGAACAAAGGCGTTGTGCGCATCCCGATCAGTCGCGCCATGGAATTGACGATGGCGCAGTTGGCGCAGCAAAAGCCAGCCGCGTCGGGTCCAATCGCCACGCCGGAAGCGCAGGCCACCGCCGTGCCCGCTTCGCCTGTGCCGACCGGTTCTCCGCAACCAGCAGCCGCGCAATCTGCTGCCTCGCCTTCACCCGCAGCTCAATCATCGCCTCCCGGTTCCGCTTCACCCGCCCCAGCCAAAACTCCATGAACGCCACCGGAATTCCTTTAAAAGAACCAGCCATTTCCGCTGTCGCAGGAGATACAGAGCAGTTAGAGCGCGCTCACATCGATGCATCAACGCGCGTGCCGGTACTCATGTTTTATACGTCGTCGATAGCGTGGCTCATTCTTGGCACGCTGCTTGCCAGTTTCGTTTCATTCAAGCTGCACTCACCTGATCTGCTTTCGGACATCAGCTTTCTGACGTGGGGACGTATGCGCCCCGCCCACATGAACGTGATGGTTTACGGCTGGGCGTCCATGGCTGGAATGGGCACCGCCATCTGGCTGATGGCACGGTTGTGCCGAACCGTGTTGCGATATCCACTGTTACTTGTTGCAGGTGCTTGCTTTTGGAACTTGGGGGTGTTGTTAGGCGTTGGCGGAATTCTTCTGGGCGACAGCACCGGCTATCAATGGCTCGAGTTTCCGGGCTACGCAGCGATTATTCTTTTCGTAGCTTACGCGCTCGTTGCCTCGTGGGCGGTGCTGATGTTTCGCTTTCGGCGCGGCGAACAAATTTACATCACGCAGTGGTATTTGCTGGGTGCGTTTCTGTGGTTCCCGTGGCTATACGCGGCCGGGCAATTGATGCTTTTCGTCGTGCCGGTGCAGGGAGTTTTGCAATCGGCGGTCGGCTGGTGGTACGCGAATAATCTGCTCTTCCTTTGGTTCGGCGCCATCGCTCTCGGCACTGCGTATTACATGATTCCCAAGGTGATCGGACGCCCGGTTTACAGTTATCATCTGGCGACAATCGGTTTTTGGAGTTACGCGTTGTTCTCAAGCTGGACCGGAATGCAGCGGCTCGTCGATGGACCGTTTCCGGCATGGATGATCACGGCCAGCATAGCGGCGACGATTCTGACGATGATTCCCGTCGCGACCGTTGGCCTGAATCATCACATGACCATGCAAGGCTATTTCCCGCTGATGCGTTATAGCCCCACGCTCCGGTTCACCGTGTTCGGCGCGATGTCTTATACGGTCTTTAGCGTAATCGGCGTGTTGATTTCGCTTCGCTCGGTCGCGCGCTACGTCAACTTCACACAAGCCAGCATCGCTTACTCGCATCTCGGTCTTTACGCATTTTTCACGATGGTGATTTTCGGTTCGATGTACTACATCGTGCCCCGTTTGATCGGCCGCGAATGGCGTTACGCTTCACTCATAAAACTGCATTTTTGGGCATCGGCTTATGGCATCGGTCTGATGACGCTCATGCTGCTTGCCGGCGGTTTTCTCCAAGGCGCGGACATGCAAAATCCCACGCTCGCGTTTAGCGAGAGCATCGAAACAACGTTGCCGTATCTCCGGGGGCGCAGCCTCGCTGGAATTTTGCTCACGGCGTCGCATTTCATTTTCGCATATCACTTCGGCTTGATGCTTTTGGGATTGGGACGCACATCGACTGTCCCCACATTTCTCAACCCGGTTGAAGCGGAGACTTCTGGAGGGCACTAATGAAAGGACTCGCCCCTCTTTTTCTCGGAATCTTCGGCACCTTCGCCTTTTCGTGGGTCGGATTGACCGTTATTCCGAATTGGCAAATCGGCCATCTCAATCCGCAATCCGACGAAGAAGGCACCGACATTTATCCGCAGCCGCAATCGGGAATGTTCGAGCGCGGCGCGCACGTTTACGCCGCGAACGGCTGCATTTATTGTCACAGCCAGCAAGTGCGCGCCGATTACGCAGCGGCTGATATCGAACGAAAATGGGGCAATCGTCGAAGCGCGCCGCGCGATTACATTTTCGAACGGCCAGTGTTTCTCGGGAAAATGCGCATGGGCCAGGACATCGCGAATATCGGTGCGCGCGCCCCGGCGGAGCAGGCGAGCCCTTCCCCAGCTGGCGCCGCCGCTGCTGCAGCTTCACCGAGTGGAGGAACAAGTCCCGCAGCATCGCCTGCGCCGAAGGGAGGAGCACCAGCCGCTGGTTCGCCGGCTGCGAAAGAAGCTCGGAGTCCTTCTCCCGCAGCGCAAGTTGGCTCGCCTGCACCAGCCGCTTCTCCCGCAGCACCCGGAGGATCGCCAGCAGCATCTCCGAGTTCGCCTGCACCAAAGGCACCAGCCGCTCCGCCCCCGAAGGTTCCTCTCTCTTCTGCGTCTCCGTCAGCAATAGCAAATACAAGTCCGGCGGCGTCACCATCCCCGGCAGCAGGAGCGCCATGGCCAATTCAAACCATCGGCGAGCCACCGACGTACTCCGCGGCGTGGCATCACGTGCATCTTTATTCGCCGCGCAGCATCAATGTCGATTCGAACATGCCCTCCTATCGTTTCCTTTATGAAAAGCGCCGCATCCACGACGCGCGTTCGGCGGATGCGCTGCAGCTCACCGGTTCCGACGCGCCACCGGAAGGGTGGGAGATTGTTCCCAGTTTCGATGCGAAATGTTTGGTCGCTTACTTGATGGCGCTCAATCAATCGCATCCTCTGAACGAAGTCAGATCAGTCGGAGGCGCACCGGCAGCATCTGCGCCCGCAGCGGGATCGCCCCCGGCAACGCCCGCGTCGGGAAAATAACAAGCGTGATGAACGAAGAACCAAAATCATTAGCGCGCATCGGCCAGGGAATGGATTATGGCGAACAGGCCGATGTTCAACAGGTGCACGCCGCCGTTCAGCGCGAAAAACGCGAACCGCGCGTCGGCGCCGAACCGCTCTCGATTTGGCTGATCGCGATTTACGGATTGGCAGTCTTTTTTGGCGGCGCATATCTCGGGCGCTACTCTGGGAACTTCACCACCGGCGGACTCGACCCGATGGGTGCGCCGCCTCCGGCGAAAAAAGCCGCGGCAGGTCCAGGTGGCGGCGAGCAAGCTGCTGAATTATCGCCGCGCGATCGCGGCAAAAAGATTTTCGCAGCCAATTGTCAGACGTGCCATCAAGCCACCGGCCAGGGTGTGCCCGGTCAATATCCGCCGCTAGCAGGTTCGGAATTTACGAACGGCGGCTCGCGACGCATGGGCATGATTGTGCTCAAAGGCTTGCAAGGCCCTGTGAAAGTTAAAGGGCAACAGTATGGTTCCGCAGTCATGCAACCGTGGGACAAAACCTTGACCGACCAAAAAATTGCCGACGTCATGACTTACGAGCGGAGTGACTGGGGCAACGGCGCCAGCCCAGTCACAGCTGAACAAATCGCAGCATTACGGAAAGAACTGGCCAATCATCCCGAATCTTTCACTGAACACGACATTCTCGCTGCTCCTGACGAAGATCTTCCCGGCGGCGCGCCTGCAGGGGGCGCTGCACCAAAACCCGGCGAAGCCGCAAAGCCCGGCGAACCGCCGAAACCGCGAGGCTAGGACATGCCGGCGCCCGATGACCTCGGGGGTTTTGTTATGAAATGCAAACTTGCCGTTTATTTTTTGATGCTTATGACCGGCGTCTACGCGACCGCCCAGCCGAAGCCATCGGCAACGTTGATCATCATCAACGCCGCCGTTTACACAGTAGATAAACAGCATCCAAGAGCCGAAGCGTTGGCTGTCATCGGCGATCGCATAGTGGCTGTAGGCTCGAGCGCAGAGATCGATTTGTGGCGCGGCCCGCAAACCAAGGTGATCAACGCCGGCCGCAAGCTGGTGTTGCCGGGATTTAACGATGCGCACGTGCATTTCATTCAAGGCGGAGCGCAGCTGGATCAAGTTCAGCTTACTGATGCTGCGAGCCCGCAGGAGTTCGCGAAGCGCATCGCGGCGCAGGTGGCTAAGACGCCGAAGGGCGAATGGATTTTGGGCGGCCGTTGGGATGAAACCAAATGGCCCAAGCCGGAGCTTCCGACTAAAGAGCTCGTTGACGCAGAGACGGGTGCCACTCCCATTTTCGTTGAGCGCTATGATGGTCACGAGGCGCTCGCTAATTCGGCGGCAATGAAACTCGCCGGCGTTAACGCCAAAACCGCGGACGTTCCCGGCGGAGTTATCGTGCGCGACGCAAGCGGAAATCCCACTGGCATTTTCAAGGATGCAGCACAGGAACTGATCAACAAGGCGATTCCGCCGATGTCACACGAGCAGCGAATCCGCGTTGCCCGCCGGGCGCTGGAACACGCCGCATCGTTGGGCGTCACCAGTGTGCAGCACATGAACCCTGAGTTTGCCGAGGTGGCTGCCTATTCCGAGCTCGCGGAAAAAGGTGAGCTCACCACGCGAATCTACGCGGTGCCGATGGAGACGGACTGGCGAGACCAGGCAAAAGTTGGCATTCGTCGCGCGTGGGGCTCCAGTTACCTGCGACTCGGCGCAGTCAAGGGCTACGCCGATGGCTCGTTAGGCTCACGAACGGCGTACATGTTTGAGCCGTTTGCCGATGATCCAGGCAACACCGGCCTGTTGAGTGACGAAATGCATCCGCCCAGCGCCATGCGCGAGCGGTTAATGGAGGCCGACGCCGCCGGACTACAACTGCGTGTTCATGCCATCGGCGACCGCGCAATCTCCATGATGCTGGATATTTTCGGCGATATCGAAAAGGAGCACGGCTATCACGACCAGCGTTTTGCTATCGAGCACGCGCAGCACATGGCGCAGAAAGATTTCGAGCGATTTGCAAAGCTCCATGTCATTGCCTCGATGCAACCTTATCACGCGATCGACGACGGTCGCTGGGCGGAAAAGCGCCTCGGTCACGATCGCGCACGATACAGTTACGCGTGGCGCAGCTTTCTCGATCACGGCGTGACGCTCGCCTTCGGAACCGATTGGCCTGTTGCGCCGCTCGATCCCATGTTGGGACTTTACGCGGCAGTGACTCGCGCCACACTGGATGGCAAGAATCCCGGCGGTTGGATTCCGGAGGAAAAGATCACCCTGCCAGAGGCGGTGGAAGCCTACACCATGAGCTCGGCGTTCGCGGAATTTCAGGAGCATGAGAAAGGGTCCATCACGCCGGGCAAACTGGCTGACATGGTCATCCTGAGTGACAACATCTTTGACCTCAAACCCGAAACCATTCGCAATGCAAAAGTGGAAACAACGATCGTAGGCGGGAAAGTGGTGTACAAAGCGGTACGCAATCGGTGACGCTGGGATTACATTGAGAACTCTCTGCCGGTTGAGCCGGTCACTTGCTCTCCGCAGTGCCAGCGACCTTCGCGACCAAACGCTCAAATCGTGGATCGCCGCGCAAAGGATCAAGCAGCGGCTCGACTTTGATGCCGACGATAAAAGCGTCGGCACGGTCGCGATACGCCCGCTCGAGATCGTCAATCGCCTTTTCGTTTTCACCCAAGGCCAGGTGTACCATCGCCAAAATGAAAGGCCCGACGTGTCGCTCTGTGGCCAGCTGCTCGAGTTGCGAGAGAAGGTTCCACGCTTTGTCACCCTGACCAGTTTTCGCATATCCTTGTGCGAGGTACGCCAGAACCACCGGGTCGTCCGTTACCTCAGCCGCTTTCTGGTACTCGACCATTGCTTCGTCCGGTTGTCCTTTCAGCTGGAGCGCTTCGCCGAGAGCGCATCGCGCGGGATAAAAACGCGGATCCATTGCGAGCGTTTTGCGCAATTGGTCGATCGCCTCGTCGTAGCGCCGCGCCAGGAGAAAGTTCTGGCCAAGGTCGGCATTGATGATGAGGGAGAGTGGATCGAGTTCCACCGCACGCTTTCCTTCTGCGATCGCGCGGTCGAATTCGCCGACCATTGTAAGATTCATGTTCCCGAATTGATGATGCGCGGTGGCGTAGTTCGGATTCAATTCAATAGCCCGTTCAAACTCTTTTTTCGACTGCGCGAAATCAAAGTCGTACAGCGCCAAGAGCAAGCCGAGTGAGTTGTGCGCTTCAGGCAGGACGTCTTCCAGTTCGACAGCTTTCCTGGCTGCGGCCTTCGCCTGTGGCACAGTCTCTTGCGGACCCTCACCACCGTACAGGGAGAGAAGCGCATAGGCATCGGCCAGTCCGGCATACGCCAGTGCGTAATTCGCATCTTTGCCAATCGCCTCTTTGAAATACTCGATGGCGGTTCGAAAATCGGGTCCGGTGCGTTTATTCGAAAAGAAAGTGCCTTTGAGATAAAGCTGATGTGCCTCAGTGTTCTCCGTTGGCCGTGTTGCAATCGCGCGCTGCTCGGTGCCGCTGAGTTTCGCTTGCAGCGTGTCGGCGATTGCTTTCGCGATCTCGCTTTCCACGCCAAAGATATCCGTCAATTTGCGGTCATATTTTTCTGCCCAAAGATGTGAATCGTTCCTGGCGTTGATGAGTTGGACATTTACTCGAACTTGACCCTCCGCTTTTTGAACCGTGCCCTCGAGAATAGTTGCGACGCCGAGTTGCCTCGCGATTTCCGGCAGATTTCTTCGTGAATCCCATCGCAGAAATATTCCTGATCGCGTGCCTGGCTAAGATCGGCAAATGGCAGAACAGCGATCGATTTTTCATTAGGTGCTAGCGCCGGAGCAACGAAGTAAAAATGGTAGCCGAACGCTGCCGCGGCCAGGATCGCAGCCGCCAATGTGAGTAACGCGCCTCGCTTGTGACGCTTGATCTTGCCAAGGATAGGTTCGGTACGTGCTTTGGTCTGAGGCGAGGAGCCTTCCGCCTCCAGTTCCCTCTTGAGATCGCGGAGATCAGTGAGCATCTCCTTTATCGTCTGGTAACGCTCCTCCATGTTTTTGCGCAAAGCCTTTTGCACGATGGATTGGAGTTTGACCGGCACATCCGGCAAGACGGTGGATAAAGGCGGCGGCTCCGTCTTCAGGATCGAGGCGATACAGTCACTCGGCGTCTCGCCCGGGAATGGCGAGATGCCTCCGACTATCTCGTAGATTACTACGCCGAGGCTCCAAATGTCCGAGCGCGCGTCCAAGGTCTGGCCGCGGGTTTGTTCCGGAGACATATAGCGCGCCGTGCCTAAGACCAATCCCGGTGCCGTTTGCAGCACCGTCGTTGTTCCTACCTCATGAGAATCCGATCGCGGCTGTTGCTCAGTGAGCTTGGCGATCCCGAAGTCGAGCACCTTCGCGTAGCCGTCCGGACGCAGCATGATGTTCTCCGGTTTGATGTCGCGATGCACGACGCCGGTCTCGTGCGCGGCAGCCAGCTCGGAGGCCACTTGGACTGCGATTTCCAGCGCCTCGTGTAGATTCATCCTCCCACGCGCCAGCGACGCGCGCAGCGTCATGCCTTCGATGAATTCGGTTGCGATGAATTGCCGGTTTGCATCCGCGCCAATCTCGTAAACGGTCAAGATGTTCGGATGATTCAAGGCCGAGGCAGCGCGC
>WNGA01002485.1_pt1 | contig 28127 bp, 24 predicted proteins | sample 5400061 | NCBI WGS metagenome assembly WNGA01 (sample SAMN13153366, study PRJNA577476) | soil metagenome | isolation source: 100 cm soil or saprolite under grassland replicate 2 | place: USA:California | collected 2016-06-15
TTCGCTGATCTACGAGATCGCCTGGACGCGCATGCTATCGCTCGTCCTCGGGAGCGCCACGCACGCGTTCGAGCTGATGCTCTCGGCGTTTCTGCTCGGTCTCTCGCTGGGCGCGCTGTGGGTGCGACGGCGGGCGGATGGCTTCCGCGACCCGCTGCGCGCGCTCGGGGTCATCCAGTGGGTCATGGGCGGACTGGCGCTCGCCACGCTGCCGCTCTACCTCGCCTCGTTCCACTGGAGCGCGGCGCTTCTGGCCGCCCTCGACCTCACGCCCCAGGGGTACGTGCTCTACACGGTCGCGCGCTATGGCACCTGCCTCGCGGTGATGCTCCCGGCGACGTTCTGCGCGGGGATGACGCTGCCGCTCATCACTCGGACGCTCCTTCGGGGGGGCGAGGGCGAGCCCGCGGTCGGCCTGGTGTACGGGGTCAACACGTTCGGCTCGATCGTGGGCGTCGCACTCGCCGCCCTGATGCTGCTACCGCTCATCGGACTCAAGTCCCTGCTGTTTTCGGGCGCCGCGCTCGATATGGCGCTCGGGGTGTGGCTGCTCGGCGGCGGCCGCGCCCCGTCGCGTCGGCAACCGCTGGGGCTCACGGCCGTCGCGGCCGCATTCCTGCTCATGGCGGGCACGGCGTGGCTGGCGCGGTTCGACCGGGAGCTGCTCACGAGCGGCGTGTTCCGCGAGCGCCGGCTCCCACGGCCGGGGTCCCAGGCGGTCGTCTTCTACCGCGACGGACTCACCGCGACGGTGAGCGCGACGCTGCGCCAGTCGGGGACGATGGTACTCGCCACCAACGGCAAAATTGACGCCTCGCTCGAGCGGGCGTGGTTCGAGCCTCCGTCGCCCGGCACGCGCCCGCTGGTGCTCAACCGCGATGGAGCGACGCAGACCCTGCTCGCGCTCATCACCCTCGCGCACGCCCCCCGCACCCTTCGGACCGCTGCCGTGATCGGCCAGGGATCGGGGATGTCGTCGCACCTGCTGCTCGGTGACCCCCGATTCACGAGTGTGACCACGATCGAGATCGAGCCCGCGATGATCGAAGGGTCCAACGCGTTCTACCCCGTCAACCGGCGGGTCTTCGAGGATCCCCGGGCGCACTTCGCGATCGACGACGCCCGCGCCTACCTCGCCGCCGGGGGACGCCGCTACGACCTGATCCTGTCGGAGCCCTCGAACCCGTGGGTGAGCGGCGTCTCCGGGTTGTTCACGGTCGAGTTCTACGGCCAGATCCGCCGCCACCTGAGCGAAGACGGCGTGTTCGGCCAGTGGCTCCATCTCTATGAGATCACCGACGATCTGCTCCTGCAGGTGCTCGCGGCGTTGCATCACAGCTTCGGATCGTACGCGCTGTACTACACGTCCAGCTTGGACGTCCTGGTCGTAGCGAGCCCGGGCCCGGCACTCGCGGCGCCCGACTGGTCGGTGGTGCGTCAGCCGGCGATCGCGGCCGACCTGGCGGGCTTTGTCCCGCTGACACCTCAGACGCTCGACGCGCTGCGCTTCGCGGACCGCGCCACCTTCGCGCCGCTGATCGAGGCCGGCGTGCCGCCGAACTCGGACTATTACCCGGCCCTCGACCTCGGCGCGGAGCGCGAGCGCTACCTCAGCCACACCGCGCAGGGTTTCCTGAAGCTCCCCGCCACGCGGTTCGACCCGTTCGCGGCGTTGACGGGTCGGCGCGTCGCGCCTTCGCTCGAGCCGGTGACAGCGGTCCCCGAGGTCGCGCCGGCGCAGGCCGCCGCCCGCGCGGCTCACCTGCGCCTCGGCCGCGACGCGGCCCACGACACTCTGCCACGCGACGCCGACTACCGCGCAGCGCTGTTGCGAAAGCGCATGCTGGAGACCTTCCTCGGGGCGGGCGGGGACCCGCCCGACTGGCAGCTCTGGGTACACAACGTCGCCCTGGTCGAGCAGGACGTGCACGGCACGGCGCAGGGCGTGGCCGACGAGACGTTCTACGCGGCGCTGTATCGCTACCTCGCGAAGACACACCCGCCGATCCAGGCCGTGGCGGCCGTGGATTTCATGCACGCCACGGCCCGATGGGACTTTCCGACGGTCGCGCGCGCGGCCGACCGACTCCTCCTCGACGCCGGCCTCGGCGAAGCTTGGGTGCCCCGCGAGATGTACCGCGACGGCGCGGTCGTGGCGAAGCTCGAGATCGGCGACCTGCCCGGCGCGCGTCGCCTCTACGACGAGCTGGCGCCGCTGCTTGAAGATCGCTCGAGCCTGCGCGCCCGGTTGCTCGAGGCGCACCTCCGTGCGGCGGAGGCCGGAGCGGGCCGTCACGACTGAGTGCGTCGTGGCGCTGTGACGCAGCGCACTGTGGGGTGTATGGAATGTCCACACCACGGTATTTGGTGTGTGACAACTATACACACTATAGCATCTATATGTTATATAATGAATAGTTGTTGCACCTTAATCTATGATGGGAGACTCGTGGCCGACGTGACCAGCACGAGCGCGCCGAGCGGCATCGCACTCTCTACGGGTGGCGAGCGCTTGAAGTACCACGCGTTGGCGGAGCTGCCGTGATGCCGGAGTTGCTGTGGGCGCGCCTGAAGAGCGACCTCCACTTCGGGTTGCGGCGAGGCGCGTGGTATCGGGTGATCCGACAGGAGGCGAGTGAGGCCATCCTCGACGTCGCCCGCCAACCCGTCGCAGTCGTCCGTGAGCATCTGGAATTCGTCAGCGTTCGCCCGGATCGGTGGACGATCGTCGAGCGGCCAAGCTACGCGGCAGGACCTGCGGCGGCGTGGGGCCACTCATACGGCGTGTGCCCCAATTGCAATCATCGCGCACCATTGGTGCACCCTGTGGTCGAAGCCCGTTGCTCGAAGTGCAATGAGACATTCCTCATTGACTGGTCCGCGCCGTATCTGGCGGGGGACGGCCGCGGCACGCTGTAGCGTTGCGCGCGTGCGGGCGGCGCCGAGCGGAGTGGCGGGCGTGTCCCCGGTGTATCTTTAGCCGTGCCCGCATCGCCCCCTTCTTCGGGTGCCCCGGAGCGCGCGACGTTGTCGCGCGACCTCGGCGATTTTCTGATCGAGCTCTCGATCGCCCTCCACAAGCACGCCATGTATCCCCCGGAACACCCGTCGCTCGGGCCCGCCGCTGCGGCCGTGGCGCGCCGTGCCGGCCAGTTGCTCGAAGACCGCTCGACGTTGTCGCTCGGCGTGGCGCGCAACCAGCTCGTGATCGAGGGCGTGGCGACCGACCCCAAGCACCCGGTGCTGGCCGAGCTTGCGGGTAGGCTGCACCGCCACCACCTGGGCGCCATCACGTTTCGGCGCGGCGTGGAGACGGCCGAGGTGGCCGACGTCCTGAAGACGCTGGCCGTCGAGGCGGAGCGCAGCGGCCAACCACTCGGCCTCGGTCCGCGCGAACGGCTGAGCGTTTGGGCGCACCTGCGGCTCCACCCGCTCACCTTCGAGCGGCTCGAGCTTGTGGAGGAGAGCGATGCCCCGTCGGAGCGGGGAGCCCGGGCTGCCCAGCTGTGGGTGGGGCTGGCGCGTGCCGCGCTCGCTACGCAGGCCGACGATGCGCAGCCCACGCCCACGGAGCCGGCCGTCATCGCCCGCGCCATCGACGAACACCCCCGGACCGACGCCGCGGCGTACGATCAGGTTATCGTCGGCTACCTGCTGCAGATCGCGGACGAGCTGAAGACCGCCGGGAGCGCCGAGGCCGTCGCCCTGCGCCGCAGGACCTCCCGTCTGATCCACGCGCTCAAGCCCGATACGCTGCAGCGGCTCGTCGAGATGGGGGGTGACTTCACGCAGCGGCGCAAGTTCGTCGCCGATGCGACCGATGGCATGGCGGTCGACGCGGTCATCGAGATTCTCAAGGCCGCGGCAGAGTCCTCCAGCCAGACGATCTCCCATTCGCTGGTCCGCATGCTGTCGAAGCTCGCCGCGCACGCGGAGATGGGCGTGGCGGAGGTGCGGCCGCAGGCCGACGCCGCCCTGCGCGACCAGGTCCGGCAGCTACTCCAGGGGTGGACGCTGGCCGACCCGAACCCCGGCGCGTATGGCGCCGCGCTCCAGCGCATGTCCCGGGCCGCGCCGCTGTTCGCGGCGCCCGCGGAGAGCGGCTACCCGACCGAGCCGGACCGGATTGTGGCGATGGCGCTCGAGGTAGAGACCGTCGGCCCGCACGTGGGCGCCGCCGTGGAGCGGGTCGTGGGCGAAGGGCGGCTCGGGCGGCTGCTCGACGCCCTCGCCGAGACGCCGTCGCCGAACGCCGCCGCGACCGCGGTGTGGGATAGGATCGCCACGGAGGCGGTGGTGCGGCGGCTCGTGGCGCGCGAGCCCGTCGACTTCAAGACCTTGGAGCGGCTCGTGCCCCGGGTGGGCCTGCCGGCGGCGGTGCCGCTGCTCGACGCGCTCGCGACGGCAGAGTCCCGCGGCACGCGACGCGGCCTGCTGGCCCACCTGGCCAAGATGGGCGCGCCGATCGCGCCCGTCGTGATCCAGCGCCTCGAGGACCGGCGCTGGTACGTGACCCGCAATCTGCTCGCGCTGCTCGAGGAGCTGTCGCCGCTGCCCGCAGGGTTCTCGGCCGCGGCCTACCTGCGGCATGCCGACCCCCGGGTGCGGTGGCAGGCGGTCAAGGTCCAGCTGAAGCTGCCTGGCGAGCGCGACGCGGCGCTGCTCGCCGGCCTGCAGGACGTGGATCCGCGCACGCTCCGGCTCGCGCTCGGGCTCGCCATCGCGTTTCAAAGCTGCCCCGACCCGGCGGTGCCCGTCCTCGTGCGCCACCTCGCCGACCGCGCGCTGACCACCGACCTGCGCGTCCTGGCGATCCGCGCGCTGGGCGGGGCACGCGCTCCGGCGGCGCTCGACACGCTGCTCCGCCTCACCTCCGGCGGGAGGACTTTGTGGGGACGCGAGAAGCTGCCGCCCAAGTCCCCGGACCTGCTGGCCGCGCTGGCGGCGTTGGCGAGCGGGTGGCAACGCGATCCGCGGGCGCGCGCGGTGCTCCACCGGGCCGCGGCGTCGGGCGATCCGGATCTCCAGGCCGCGACGCGGGCGGCCGGCGGGAAGAGCGGACCCTGAGCGGCCCCGCCGGTTTCCTGTCCGCGTTCGCGCACGCGCTCGCGGCGATGACGCTCTACGCCGCCGGGCACCCCGCGCGCGAGCGTGCGATCGACGACGCGTTCCAGGAGCTGCACGACCTCCAGGCTACGGCGCCGAATTCGCTCTTCACCTTTTTGGGCGACGAGATCGTGTTCGGGAACCTGCCGGTCCGTGAGCTCAAGGCGTGGGATTGGTCGCGACGACTCGCCCAGGCCGGCATTCAACGGCTCGAGTTCGCCGACCGCGTGAGCCGCGACGACTTCGAAGCGTTCCTGGACGAGGTGCTCGCCCGCCTCACGCTTTCCGCGATCGACACCTCCGAGGCGCGCCAGATGCGTCCCTCGAGCATTCGCTTCGGGTCGGTCGGAGTGAAGGGCGATGCGGAGCAGGCCACGCAGCCGGTCGCGACGGCAACGATCAGCTACTCGCTGGGCGAAGAGGCCGAAACGGTCCGGTGGTTCCAGGACGAGGTCAAGACCCACGGCGTGGTACCGCTCACCGAGGCGGAGGCGGTGGTGCGCTCGCTCTCGATCGCGATGCACGGGGGCCGACAGATCATGATCCCGCTGCTGCAGCTCAAGGAGTTCGACCAATACACCACCACGCACTCGATGAACGTGGCGGTGCTGGCCATGGCGCTCGCCGAGCACCTGGGGCTGGGAGCGCGTGACGTGCGGGGCTTCGGCATCGCCGGCCTGCTGCACGACATCGGCAAGGTCAGAATCCCGCTCGAGGTGCTCACCAAGCCGGGTCGCTTCACCGACGAAGAGCGCGCGCTCATGAACGAGCATCCGGCGGAAGGCGCGCGCATCATCCTCAAGTCAGAGGAGCAGCTCGAGCTGCCGGCGGTGGTGGCGTACGAGCATCATATCATGTTGAACGGCGGGGGCTATCCGGTCCTGCGCTTCCGGCGCGACTGCCACCACGCGAGCAAGCTGGTGCACGTGTGCGATGTGTTCGACGCGCTCCGGACCAACCGGCCCTATCGGGAGGCGTGGCCGCAGGACAAGGCCCTGACGTACCTCGCGGACCGGGCGGGAACGGAGTTCGATCCCGAGCTGGCGCAATCGTTCGTGCGGATGATGCGCCAATGGGAGGCACGGCTCGCGGTACTGACCGACGAGCGGGCCGCCGTGCCTGGGGCCGGGGGCGAGCCCGCGGGGACCTGAGCTACCCCCTTCCGGGGTACGTATCTTTCAGGCCCGTCCCCCTCGCACGGTTGCTCGTGACGCTTCGACTTCTCGGCCTCCTCGTCGTGCTGCTCGGGATCGCTCCCGGCCTCGCCGCCCAGACGGCGGATCCCGTCGCGGGTCACCGCGCGCGCTTGGAAGGAAAGTGGCAGGCCAAGACCGCTGACGAGATCCGCCACATCATGGTCCGGACCGACAGCTCCGCCCAGTTCGGCGATCAGGTGGCACGCTGGCGGGTGGTGGGCGACAGCCTGTGGCTGACGCTGGGGGACGGGGTGTGGCAGGTTTACGGCCTGAAGCTCGAAGCGGATAAGCTCACGCTGTCGGGGGGCGATCTCGAGAAACCGGTGACGCTGCGCCGCGTGGGACCGGCCACCGCGCGCGCCGACTCCGTGGCCATCCCGACGCCGCCGCCCCCCACCGAGCGCGCCTGGGACTGACGGGGAGGCCGCTCAGGGCGCTTCGCGGATGTTCGCGATGCGCCAGCCGTTCGGGGTCCGGATGAACCGGATCGCCTGGCGCAGGCGCGTCTCCCGCTGGGCGCCGCCATCCGCGGGCACGTACAGATAGAGAGTCCGCACGGTGGCGTACGCGGTGTCGGCCCGCGTGCTCCAGCGCTCGACGCCGTAGCGGGCGGTGAGCTGCCGGTAGCGCTGGAAGAAGGCCTGCCACGCCGCGACATCCTGCTCCGCCATGCCCGGCATCAGCACCTGCAGATTCCCGACCCGTTCGCTCGAAACCGCGCGTTCGAGGTCCTGGAGCAGCACGCCGATCGCCGCGCGCGCCTCGGATGGTTGGGGGGAGGGGGGGGCCACCCCGGCCGCCACTCCGACCTGCTCGGCGTCGAGCGCCGCCAGCCGGGAGACCACGTAATCCATCGCCTTGTAGAGCGAGTCCGCGCGCGCGAGCGAAGTCGCAGCGCGCCCCGCTTCAGGTCGTGTCGCCAGCGCGTGCACGACGGGCGTGGCGCGCGCGATGGCCTGCTCGGCCTCTCCCTGCAGCGCTTCGGCTTCGGCCTGTGCCTTGGCGTACTGGGGGATTGCGCTGAGATAGCCGCTCGCGGCCCGCGCGAGGTCGCCGGTGCGCAGGGCGCGCTCGGCGTTCTGCACGACGGTCTCGGCGAGGATCAGGGACGGCACGTTGTTCTTCATCGCGCCGGCACGCCGCGCCCGGTCGCGGGCCGCGAGCGCCGAGTCGCGCTGGGCGACCAGCGCGGCGTTGAGATGCGCCGGCATCGGGTACGTCAGCAGCTGGTCCAGCGTGGCACCCGTGAGGTCGGCGTCGGGAAGCGCGGCTACGGGGGAGGGGGAGCGCGACACGTAGAGCAGCACCAGGGCCGTCACCATCAACGCCGTCAGCGCCGCCGCCCGCCACTTGATCGGTGCGTGCGTGACGAGGCGCAGGACCGCCGACGGGAGCGGCGTCCACCGCAGGCTGAGCCGCTCGGTGGTATCGGTCGCCCCTGAGAGGGCGGCCCGGATGCTGAACAGCGCCGATTGCATCTGGCGCGCCGTCTCGTATCGCTCTTCCGGCACCTTGTTGAGGGCTTTCCCCACGACGCGCTCGAGCGCCGCAGGGATCGACGGCGCCATGGTGCGGAGCGGCTTCGGGTCGGTGGTGAGCACCTGGTACAGCACGCCGTGGACCGTTTCCCCCTCGAACGGCTTGTGGTACGCGAGCAGCTCGTACAGCAGACAGCCGACGGCGAAGATATCGGTGGCCGGGGTGATCGCGCCGTTCGTGATCTGCTCCGGCGCCATGTAGGTCGGCGTGCCGACGATCGCGCCCGAGCCCGTCACGTCGGCCGACTGCAGGCGCGCGATCCCGAAGTCCATGATCTTCACCGAGCCGTCGGCGGCGATCCGGACGTTGGAGGGCTTGACGTCGCGGTGGATGACGCCGCGCTCGTGCGCGTAGGAGAGCCCCTGCAGCACCTCGATCACCATGTCGAGCTTGCGCTCGAGCGCGAGCGGCTCGCTCAGCGCGATCAGCGAGCTCAGGTCCCGGCCATCCACCAGCTCCATCGCGATGAACAGCTGGTCGTCTGACTCACCCAGGTCGTAGATCGTGACGATGTTCGGGTGTTGCAGCGCACCGGCGGCGCGTGCCTCGCGCATGAAGCGGTCTTGCGCGTCGCTCGGGCGGCCGGCGCGCGACAGCAGCTTGAGCGCTACGTAGCGGCGGATGACGGAGTCGTACGCCTTCCACACGGCGCCCATCGCCCCTTCGCCGATGAGCTCGTGCAGCTCGAACTTCCCGACCCGTCGGTATTGGTCCGATTGCGGCATAGCGCTTGCGTCCAGTAGAACTGAACAATGTGCGCGTTCCCTCGCCGGGGAGCAACGGGCCGAGCACGAAACTCAGCGCGTGGCCCAGTCGTAAATCCGCTCCAGCATCGCCCGGGTAGCGTCGTCCACTATCACGTCGCGTCGCGGGAGCACCCGCCCGGCGATCTTGAGGAACCCGTCTCTGCTCATACGACCGCCACCCGTGCCACCCCAGGCGAACGGGGGAACGTACTTGGGCGCTCGCACGCCCTCGAAGACGCTCGCGCCGGTGCCGATCACGGTCCCCGTGCCGAGCAGCGTGCCGATCGCCGTCTTGGCGTGGTCCCCGATCAGGCTGCCGAGAAACTGCAGGCCGGTCTCGAGTCGCGTCCCTGCGATCTCGAGGCGCACCCGACCGTATGTGTTCTTCAAGTTCGACGTGATCGTTCCGGCGCCGAGGTTCGCCCAGCGGCCGATCACGCAATGGCCGACGAAGCCGTCGTGCGCCTTGTTCGCGTATCCCAGGAAGACGCAGTTCGAGAGCTCGCCGCGCGCGTTCGTCCGCGGGCCGATCGCGGACGCGCGCACGGGGCCGCCCAGCACGTGGGCGTTCGCCCCGATCCACAGCGGGCCCTCGAGCCGCGCCCCGGCGCGGACCTCGGCGCCGCTCTCGAGCACGATCGGCCCGTTCCGTACATCGAAGACGACGCCAGGTTCCACGGCCGCGTCGCGCAGGGCGATCGCGGCGGGATCGCCCAGCACGGTGCTCCCCGCGGGGAGCGGGTCACTGTCGCCGAGCAAGCCGCCCAGGTCGTCCGGGAGCAGTTGCTCGAGCGCGGGCACCAGGTCGTACACGCCGTGGAGCACGACTCCGGGCACCTCGATCGCCGCGGCGTGCGGCTGGGGGCCGTCCCACGTGGCTCCCGGTCCGACTCCCCAGCCCACCGTGACGCCATCGCTCGTGAGGCGGAAGGCCTCGTCCGGAAGCGCGGGCGCGAGCCCGCGCGGCGCGAACGTCGATGAGCCGATCACGGCCGGCCCGGGGACGGGGCGACGCGCGGTCACGGGGGGGACGCCGGCCTCGGCGAACCCAGCGAGGTGGGGCAGGGCGAAGATCGCGGCGGTCTCCGCGCCGACGAACGTCTCCCACCGCTCGCGGATCAGGTGCGCGCCGGCCCGCAGCTCGCACAACGGGCGCGCGCCGGCGAACGGCGCCCACGCGGGAGCGGGATCCGGATCGAGCAGGTAGAGTGTATGGGTCACAGCCGCTGCACCAGCTCCTTCAAGCGCTCGGGGCGGCCCGTGGGCATCACGAGCGTGTGGCCGTTCGCCCGCACGACGATCATGTCTTCCAGACCGAGGACGGCGACGTGCTCGCTCTCGGACCAGATCACCGAGCGGCGCACGTCGTCCGCCACGGTCGCTTTCCCGACCACCACGTTGCCGTGCGCGTCGGGCGTGCGGATGCGCAACAGGGCATCCCAGGAGCCGATATCGTCCCAGCCGAAGGTCCCGGCCACGACCGCGAGCCGCTTGGAGCGCTCCAGCACGGCCACGTCCACTGCCGCCGGCCGGACGGCGGCGAAGAAGCCCGCGACGTCGCCGGCGGTGAGCGCCGGCCAGCCGGGCTTGAGCTCGCGCGCATAGGCGCCCGCTTCGCCCAAGAAGCGCGCCACGCCCCACGCAAACAGCCCGGTGTTCCAGAGCGCGCCCTGGCGGCGCAGCAGCGCCGCGCGCGCGGGGGAAGGCTTCTCGAGAAACCGCCGCACGGTGCGCGCTCCGCCCAGCGGCTTCGCGGGGATGATGTACCCGTAGCCCGTCTCGTTGCGCGTTGGCTTCACGCCCACCGTGACGAGCACGTCGTACTCGGCCGCCACGCCGAGCGCCTGCCGCCCGGCCGCACGGAACGCGCGGTCATCGCGCACCGCCCAGTCGGCGTGCAACGACAGCATCTGGGCTCCGGGGTCGCGCTGCGAGATCCAGTGCGCGGCCCACGTGAGGGCCGGTGCAGTGGACGCGGCGCGCGGCTCGGCGAAGATCTGCGCGCGCGGGATTTGCGGCACCACACGCGCCACCTGATCGACCAGGAACGGTCCGGTGAGGATCAGGATCCGCTCGGGAGGGACGAGTCCGTCGAGCCGCTCTACCGTCTGGACCAGGAGCGGGCGGTCGCCGGCCAGCGGGAGCAGCTGCTTGGGCCGCTCGGGCGTCGAGAGCGGCCAGAATCGGGTCCCCGACCCGCCGGCCAGGATGGCGGCCCAGACGCTCATCGCGGATCCTGGGGAGCCGAGGGAGGGGGCGGGGGAGGGGGAGGGGGGGACGCGTCGCCGAGCATCGCGGCGATGCGCGCCGTGAGCTTGCTCGGGCTGAACGGCTTGGTGAGCAACCCGGCGCCCAAGCCCTCCGCTTCTCCCAGAATGCGGTCTTCGCCCTCGGCGGTCAGGACGATGACGGGAAACGCGCGGGTGGCGGCGGCGGCACGGAGCTCGCGCAGGAGATCGAGGCCGGAGCCGTCGGGCAAGTGGAGGTCGAGGAGCATGGCGTCGAGAGCCGGCGCGCCGCCCTGCAACGCCCGGCGTGCGTCGGCGAGCGTGCGGGCGAGACTCACCACGTAACCGAGGCGTTCGAGGTGCGGGCGCAGCAGCAAACCGATATGCGGCTCGTCGTCCACGACGAGGAGGTGCCGCGGGACGGGCGACAAGGCCGGCGATCCCCGGGTCAGAGCAGGCCGGCGATCGCCGAACGGTGGCGGCGCAGGTCGTAGAGCAGGGCGCCCACGTTGGTGGACGGCCGCACGAGGACGACCAGCAAGGCGTCGGCGTTGAGGACGGAGACCACGGCGAGGCCGGAACCGAACTCGAGCACGCCGGTGCCGAATTCCCCGCGCCCCCCCGCGTGGCCCAGCTGCGCCAACCCGTTGATGACCGATGGCAGGAGGGCGGCCACGTTCTCGGCGTCGACGCCGTCGGCCGCGCGGGCGTCGATCGGCAACCCGTCACGCCCCACTACTACCACCGCGTCCACGCCGCCGCGGCGGGCGAGCGCTGCGACCACATCCCGGATTGTCGCCATACGGCGGCCAAGCTAGGAATGGAAACTAGCGAAGTCAAGCAGCCACCGTGGGTTGACCCGCTTGGACGCCGCGCGGTATCTTCCCCGCACCGAATGCCTCCCTACCGCCGAAGTGCCGCGCGCGACGTCGCGCTGACGGGGCTCGCCCTGCTCGTCGTCGCGTGCAACGACACGTCGAACCTCCCCGCCGCCTTCTTCACCAATGTAGTGGACACCGTGTCGCTGTTTGCGTTGCGGGGCACGGCCCTCACCCTGCCGTCGGCGTACACCATCGAGGGCGCGCAGCCCGTACGGACAGATCAGACGACGGCGCTCGACTTCGCGTTCGACTTCGACTCGCTCGGCGCGCCGGCGTTGTTTCCCACGGGAGCGATCAATCTGGGCCTGTTGTCCGGCCTCCAGCGCTCCACGACGGCGTTCGACGCGATCAAGCTTGCGCCGACCGGAGGCTACGTCTTCGACAAGCCGCTCGCGCTCGATACGGGGACGGTGGTGCTCGTGCGCTCCCGGCCGACGCCCTGCACGTTCGGTGCGACGGTGTCGCTGTACGCCAAGCTGCGGGTGCTGGGCGTGGACTCGACGGCGCGCAGCCTGAGGTTCGAGATCCTGGTCGACCAGAATTGCGGCTACCGCGGCCTCGAGCCCGGACTCCCGAAGCAGTAGCAGTGTGATCGATCTCAAGCTGCTGCGCGCCTCGCCCCAGCAGGTGCGCGCCGCGCTCGCCCGGCGCGGCGATCCGACGGTCACGCGGCTGCTCGACGAGCTCGAGGCACTGGACATGCGCCGGCGCGCGCTCACGGGCCAGCTCGACCAGCTCAACGCGGAGCGCAACGAAGCCGCCAAGGCCGACGCGCGTCTGATGAAGGAGAAGGGAGCGATGCCGCCGGCCGTCCGCGACTCGCGCCGCGCGCTGGGCGAGCGGATCGATGGGATCGAGGCAGAGCTCAAGGGTGTCGAACAGACGCTCGAAACCAAGCTGCTCTACGTCCCGAACCTCCCGCTGTCGGAGTTGCCGGACGGCGACGCGTCGCACAACAAGATCGTGCGTACGTGGGGCGAGCCGGCCCCGAAGGGCGGCAAGCCGCACTGGGAGATCGGGGAAGCACTGGGGATGCTGGATTTCACCCGCGGCGCGAAGCTCTCGGGGTCGGGATTCCCGGTCTTTGTGGGCGCCGGGTCGAAGCTCGTGCGCGCCCTGATCAACTTCATGCTCGACCTGCACACCGGGGACCACGGCTACGTCGAAGTGGAGCCACCGTTCGTCGTGAAGCGCGAGACGATGCAGGCCACGGGCCACGTCCCCAAGTTCGAGGACGACGCGTACAAGACGGCGCCCGATGATCTCTTCCTCGTCCCGACCGCCGAGGTGCCCGTCACGAACCTGCATCGCGACGAGATCGTGGACGGCGGGAAGCTCCCGCTCGCCTATACCGCCTACACGCCGTGCTTCCGGCGCGAAGCGGGGGCCGCCGGGCGGGACACCCGGGGCCTGCTGCGGGTGCATCAGTTCGACAAGGTCGAGCTGGTTCGGTTCGCGCGGCCCGCCGACTCGCCGGCCGAGCACGAGCGGATGACCGGGCACGCCGAGGCCGTGCTGCAGCGCCTCGAGCTGCCCTACCGCGTCGTGCTGCTCGCGGCGGGGGACCTCGGGTTCGCCAGCGCCAAGACGTACGACCTCGAAGTCTGGGCGCCGGGCGTCGGCCAATGGCTCGAGGTGTCGAGCTCGAGCAGCTTCACCGACTTCCAGGCGCGGCGTGCCAATATCCGCTACCGCCCGTCTGCCGGCGCGAAGCCGGAGCTCGCGCACACCCTCAACGCGTCGGGCGTGGCACTGCCGCGCACCATCGCGGCGCTGCTCGAGACGCGCCAGCAGCCCGACGGCTCGGTGACGGTCCCAGCAGCGCTCGTCCCCTACCTCGGGATGGAGCGGTTCGGGCCGCCCTCCGCCGGTGGCCGGTAACGCCGCGCTTCGCCGGGCGGGTCCTCCCGTCGTGGCGGGGCTGGCGCTGCTGCTCGGCGGGATCACCATCTGGTACGCGTGGATCGTGGCGCGCCACCTGCGCGACGACGCGCGGTTGACCAGCACCCTGCTCGGCCGGGTGTTCGCCGGCCTGAACGATCCGCGCCCCGACGCCGCGACCGACGCCCTGCTCGATCTCGCCCGCCAGGTCCGCTCGCTCGGCATCGCCATCGTCGTGATGGACACCGCCGGCCACATCACTGCGCTCGACAACGCCCCGCCGCAGATCGGCGCCGACACGGCGCGGCTGCGCGCGTGGATCGCAGAGCTCGACGTCGAGAACCCCCCGCTGGTCCAGCCCGGTGTGGGCACCATCCACTACGGCACGGGGACCGCGGCGCGGCGGTTCGCGAGTATCGCCGCGCTCGAAGGCGCCGTGCTCCTCTGCCTCGCGCTGCTCGCCGGGTGGGCCTACCGCTCGCAGGTCGCGGCGGCGCGTGACCGGCTGTGGGTCGCCATGGCGCGGGAGTCGGCCCACCAGCTCGGCACGCCGCTCATGAGCCTCACGGGATGGATTGCCTACCTGCGGGAAAATCCGGGTACCACGGGGGCGGAGCTGGCGGAGCATCTTCAAGCCGATGCGGAGCGCCTCGAGCGGGTGGCCAAGCGGTTCGAGCGGATCGGCCGGCCGGCGCGCCGGGAGCCGGTGGGCTTGGGTGCCCTGGCCGAGCGCGTGGTGAGCTACTTCCGCCCGCGGCTCCCGACGCTCGCGAGCCCGGTGACGCTCGCGCTGCGCGCGACCGGGCCGGGCCCCACCGCGCTCGGCGATCCGGTGCTGCTCGAATGGGCGCTCGAGGCCGTGATCAAGAACGCGATCGACGCGCTCTCGGGACGCGGCGGGCGGATCGACGTGGCGGTCGATGCGGCCGCCCGTTCCGCGCGGGTGAGCGTGCGCGACGACGGTCCTGGCGTCCCCCCGGAGGTGCGGGCCCAGCTGTTCGAGCCCGGTGTATCGACCAAGCCGGGGGGGTGGGGCATCGGACTGGCCCTGGCGCGTCGCATCGTCGAGCAACAGCACGGCGGGCGCTTGGTGTACCGGCCGGCGCCGACCGGCGAGGGAGCCGAGTTCGTGCTCGAATTCCCGCTCGTGAGCGCGACGTGACGGTCGCGCTCAATCCCCAGCAGGACGCCGCCGTCCGCCATCCCGGCGGCCCGCTCCTCGTGCTCGCCGGCGCGGGCTCGGGCAAGACGCGCGTCCTCACGGCCCGGATCGCGCACCTCATCCGGGAGCGGGGCGTGGCGCCGTCACGCATCTTCGCCGTCACGTTCACGAACAAGGCGGCGGGCGAGATGCGCGCGCGGGTGGCTGCGCTGCTCGGCGCCGACCCGCGCGGCTTGTGGATTGGGACCTTCCACGCGCTGTCGGCGCGCCTGCTGCGGCGCGAGGCGGCCCTGCTGGGCTTCGGGCCGAACTTCACGATCTACGATCAGGACGACTCGGAGTCCTTCATCAAGCGCCTGCTGGAGCAGCGCGGTCACTCTCCCAAAGCCAATCCCCCGCGCGCGATCCACGCCATCATCTCCGGCGCGAAGAACCGGATGCTCCTCCCCGAAGAGCTGGGCGCCGGCGCGGACAGCCCGCTCGAGCGCGTCGCGGCGGAGATCTACGCGGGGCTCGGCCCCGCGCTCCGCCAGGCCAACGCCATGGACTTCGACGACCTGCTGCTGTTTCCGCTCACGCTGTTCACCCAGCATCCGGAGCGTCTGGCGTACTGGCAGCGGCGTTTCGACCACGTGCTGGTGGACGAATTCCAGGATACCAACGCCGCCCAGTACCGGCTCGTGAAGCAGCTCGCCACCGAGCACCGGAACCTCTGCGTGGTGGGCGACGACGACCAGGCGATCTACGGCTGGCGCGGAGCGGACGTGCGGCACATGCTGTCGTTCCAGCAGGACTTCCCCGGCACGACCCTCATCAAGCTCGAGCAAAACTATCGGTCCACCCAGGTGATCCTCGATGCGGCGAACGGCGTCATCGCCGAAAACGCCCGCCGGCTCGGCAAGACATTGTTCACCGCGAAGCAGGGCGGGGAGCCCGTCACGCTGCTCACCGCGGCGGACGAGCGGGACGAGGCGGAGTGGCTCGCCGGCGAGGTCAGCCGCCGGGCGGCAGACGGCGACGTGGCGTACGAAGGGATGGCGGTCCTGTACCGCACCAACGCACAGTCGCGACCGCTCGAAGAGGCGTTCCGGTTCCGGGGGATTCCGTACCGGCTGGTCGGCGCCGTGAGCTTCTACGAGCGCCGCGAAGTGAAGGACGTGCTCGCCTACCTCCGGCTGATCGCGAATCCCGCGGACGACGAGGCGTTCGCCCGCATCGTGAACGTGCCCCGGCGGGGGATCGGCGACGCGTCGGTCACCCCGCTGCTGCGCACGGCGACCCAGTGGGGGAAGCCGTTGCTCGACGCCGCCCGGGCGGCCGAGCGGATCCCCGACCTGCGGCCCAACGTGCGGGCGGCGTTCGCCGGCGTGGCCGCGCTGATCGACGATCTGCGGGCGCGGCATGCCGAGGCCGATCCCGCGACGGCGCTCGAGCAGGCGGTGGCCGCGGTGGGCTATGCCCAGTATCTGGCCGATGAGGGACCCGAGGGCGTCGAGCGCCTCGAGAACGTGCAAGAGCTGATCGCCGGGGCGGCGGAGTGGGCCGAAACAGCAGGAGCGGACGGGGATGAAGCCGGGGATGGGGCCGGGGAAAGGGGAGCCGAGAAGGGAGCGACGCTCATCGAGCGGTACCTCACCCAGGCGGCGCTCGTCACGTCGGCCGACCAGGGGACCGGGGACCCGACCGGGGTGACCCTGATGACGGTGCACATGGCGAAGGGGCTCGAGTGGCCGGTCGTGACGCTCGCCGGGCTCGAGGACGGGCTGTTCCCGCTGGCGCGATCGGCGGGCGAGCCGGGGGGCCTCGAGGAAGAGCGACGCCTGTGCTACGTGGGACTCACGCGCGCCCGCGAAAAATTGTATCTCTCATGGGCGCGCACGCGATACCGCACCGGGCATCTCGAGCTGTCGAAGCCGTCGCGCTTCCTCGAAGCGCTGCCGGCAGGCGCGCTCGAAGAGCGCAGCACGACGCCGCAGTGGGACCGCGGCGCGCGCGGCGGGCGGGGGGGGCGCGGCGCGGCGCGCGGCGGCCGGTCCGAGCGCCCGGCGCCGGCGGAGCTGGATTGGGAGGTCGAGGCGTCGCAGGACGCGCCCCGCTATGCAGCCGGTGAGCGGGTGCGACACCGAAAGTTTGGGAGCGGGGTGGTGCGGGCGGTGACGGGGTCGGGCCGCGAGCTCAAGGTGACCGTGGAATTCGACGATCAGGAGATCGGGACGAAGCAGCTGCTCGTGGCATATGCCGGGCTCGAGCGCGAGTGGGAGAGCGCATGAGCGTGACGCATGAAGAGGTTCGAAAGATCGCGCGGCTCGCGGAGCTCGACGTGAGCGACGACGCGCTCCCCCTTCTGGCCGAGCAGATGTCGCGAATCCTCGAGTACGTCGCCCAGCTCAACGCGGTGTCGGCGAGCGAGGGCGTGAAGCCGTTCGTGCCGGGCCCGGACGCAGTGCGGTTCCGCCCCGACGAAGTGAAGCCCTGGCCGCTCGCGTTCGGACCTGCGGAGCTCGCGCCTGCGTTCCGAGACGGCTTCTTCCTGGTGCCCAAGCTCGGGCAGTTCGAACAGGAGGAGGGATGACGCGCCTGGGGATTTCGTGAGCGATCCCAGCGAAGCGCTGGCGAGCGCCAAGGCGGCGGCCGACCGCATCGTCAATGTCAAGCGGCTGAACGCCTGTCTCACTCCGATCAAGGAGCTCCGCAAGTCGCTGGTCGCGCAGGCGTCGGCGGCGCATCCGTCGGGCGTGTTGTACGGCATGCCGGTGGCGGTGAAGGACAACATCTGTACGCTCGAGTTCACCACGAGCTGCGGCTCGAAGATCCTCGAGGGCTACCGTTCGCCGTACGACGCGACCGCGGCAGCGAAACTGAAAGCGGCGGGCGCGCTGATCGCCGGGAAGACGAACTGTGACGAGTTCGGCATGGGCTCGTCCACGGAGCACTCGGCGTACGGCCGCTCGTTCCACCCGTTCGACAAGACACGGGTGCCGGGCGGCTCGTCGGGTGGCTCGGCGGCGCTCGTCGCCGCGGGCGCGGTGCCCGCCGCGCTGGGCTCGGAGACGGGCGGCTCGGTGCGCCAGCCGGCGTCGCTCTGCGGCGTCGTGGGGATCAAGCCCACCTACGGGCGGGTGAGCCGGTACGGTCTCGTGGCGTTCGGCTCCTCGCTCGACCAGATCGGCGTGCTGGGTAGGAGCGTGCACGACGCGGCCCGAGTCCTCTCCGTGATCAGCGGGCGCGACCCCAAAGACTCGACGTGTGAAGACCGGGATTCGCTGCGGTTGCCCACCGTGCCGGAGTCGCTCCAGGGCTTCGTGATCGGGGTGCCGAAGGAGTATTTCCCGCAGGACCTGGACCCGGCGGTGCGCCGCGCCTGCGACCGTGCGATCCGCCTGCTCCGCGAGCTGGGCGCTGGGGTGCGCGAGGTCTCGCTGCCCCACACGGCGTACGCGGTCGCGACCTACTACATCATCGCGCCGGCCGAGGCGTCGTCCAACCTGGCGCGCTACGACGGGGCCCGGTACGGCCCGCGCTTCAACGGATCGGAAGACGTGCGCGCGCTGTACCGCACGACGCGCGGCGACGGGTTCGGCCCCGAGGTGCGACGCCGGGTGCTCGTCGGAACGTACGTGCTGTCATCGGGCTACTACGACGCCTACTACCGGAAGGCCCAGCAGATGCGCGCGCTGATCGCGCAGGACTTCCGCAACGCCTTCGATCGCGGGGTGGATCTGTTGTTCACCCCGACCACGCCCACCCCGGCCTTCAAGGCGGGCGAGAAGCTCGACGACCCGGTGGCGATGTACCTCTCCGACATCTTCACGGTGACGGCGAACCTCGCGGGGCTGCCCGCGATCTCCCTACCGATCGGCCGCGTCAAGGGACTGCCGATCGGCGGTCAGCTGATCGGCCAGGCGTTCCTCGAGGACGAGATGCTCGAGGCGGCGTACGCGCTCGAGCGGGCGGTCCCGGCCGGCGAGGAGGCGTGATGGCGGGCGCCTGGGAGACGGTCATCGGGCTCGAGACGCACGTGCAGCTGCTGACGCTGTCGAAGATGTTCTGCGGCTGCTCGGCCGCGTTCGGGGCCCCGCCCAACAGCAATGTCTGCCCGGTGTGCCTCGGCCTGCCGGGGGCGCTCCCGGTGCCGAACGAGCAGGCGCTGAAGCTCGCGGTACGCGCGGCGCTGGGACTCGGATGCACCGTCCATGCGCGGAGCGTCTTCGCGCGCAAGAACTACTTCTACCCCGACCTGCCGAAGGGCTACCAGATCTCGCAGTTCGAGCAGCCGCTCGCGACCGCTGGGTCGCTGTCGTACCTGTCGCCGGACCGCGGGATCGCCACCGCCACGATCCAGCGCCTGCACGTCGAGGAGGATGCGGGGAAGTCGCTGCACGACCGCTTCCCGAAGCAGACGGCGATCGATCTGAACCGCTGCGGCGTGCCGCTCGTCGAGATCGTCACCGGGCCCGACTTTCGATCGCCCCACGAGGCCCGCACCTACCTCCTCACCCTCAAGCAGGTGCTCGAGTACGCCGGGATCTCCGACTGCGACATGGAAAAAGGCAGCCTGCGCGTGGACGCGAACGTCTCCGTGCGCCGCGCCGGCGAAACCACGCTCGGCACCAAAACTGAGGTGAAGAACATCAACTCGTTCGCCTACGTCGAGAAGGCGCTCACCGTGGAGCGGGATCGCCAACTCGCTGTGCTCGAGGGCGGGGGCACGGTCTCGCCCCAGACCATGCTGTACGACTCGAAGACGAACAGCGTGCGGCCGCAGCGCAGCAAGGAAGAAAGCCACGACTACCGCTACTTCCCCGACCCGGACCTACCGCCGCTGGTGCTCACCGAGGAGTTTATCGCCGAGCAGCAGACGCTCCTGCCGGAGCTGCCGGCCAAAAAGCGCGAGCGCTTCGTCGAGAAATACGCCCTCGGCGTGACGGACGCCGCGGTGCTCACGGCCGATCGCGCCGTAGCGGACTACTACGAAGCCGTGGTCCACGCGGGGGCGGAACCCAAGACCGCGGCGAACTGGGTGATGACGGAAGTGCTCGCGGACGCCAAGGATCACGGCGACGGCCTGCGCGTGCCGCCCGGCGCGCTGGCGAATCTGATCGGACTGGTTCGGGGCGGTTATGTCAGCCATCAGGCGGCGAAGCGGGTGTTCGCCGAGGTCGCCGAGCGCGGCGGGGAGCCGCGCAACGTGGCCGAGGCGCTCGGCGTCATCCAGGTAGGGGACACGGGTGTATTGGCCGGGTGGGTGAGCGAGGTGCTCGCGGCTCATCCCGCCGAGGTGGCGCGCTACAAGACTGGCGAGACGAAACTGGTGCAGTTCTTCCTGGGACAGGTGATGAAGGCCTCTCGCGGCAAGGCGGACCCGAAGCTGGCCCAGCGGGTGCTGGAAGAGAAACTCGCGTCGTGAGGCCCTAGACACCTCCGATCACACGACTTACCGCAGGCCCCGCCCAACTCCTGACGTCTTCTTTTTAATGAACTTGACTTTCACTATAATATCAATAATACTGATATTGTAGTTAATATAGTGAAAGGCGTCGGGCACGTGGCCAAACCGTGGACTGAGCATTTGAGCGAGGAGGATCTTGGCTTTCTGAAGCGATTCCTGCTGGCTGGGGGAACGCTGAAGGACCTCGCAGCCCAATACGGGATCTCGTACCCCACGGTTCGCCTGCGGCTGGATCGGCTCATGCAGAAGGTCAAGTTGCTCGACGGCGCGCCGGACGCCGGTCCGTTCGAGCTGCGGCTCCGTGCCGCGTACGCCGACGGCCTGCTCAACGCCGAGACGTTCCACGCGCTCCTTGAAGCTCATCGAAAGGAGCAGGAGGATCGACATGAGACACGTGCTCGCTAGCGCCGGAATCGCGCTCCTGGTGTCCGCCCGTCCCGTGGCCGCACAGGGACTGACGATCGACTGGTCGCGGACAGTCGTGACCGCGGGTGTGACGCTGCCCGGCGAGGGGCCAGAGGGGGCGACCGCGCTCGAGCTTCGTGCCACCGCGGCGAGCCCGACGTCCTTCCATCTCGTTACGATCGACCACCCGCCGGTCACGGGCCCGGCGTACATCGTCGCCGGTCAGGTCCGCTACCTTGACGTGGAGGGGCAGGGTTACCTCGAGATGTGGACGGTGTTCCCGGACGGCCAGCGGTTTTTCAGCCGCACGCTTGCGTCGCAGGGCACGCTCGCGGCGCTCCACGGCGAGTCACACTGGCGGCGGTTCGAGCTCCCCTTCGACCTCACCGGCGCGTCGCAGCTCCCGAGCCGCCTGGAGATCAACCTCGTGCTGCCCGCGCGGGGAACGGTTTGGCTCGGGCCGATTCACGTCCAGCAGTGGGCCGGCCCGGCCGCACCGGTGCGGGGCGTCTGGTGGAGCGAGCGGTTTGGGGCCCTGGTCGGCGCGATCCTCGGCAGCGTCCTGGGCGTCGTCGGGGGGATTATCGGCGTCCTGGGCGGTCGGGGCAGAGCCCGGGGCCTAGTGCTCACCCTCCTGGTCGGGATGATCGCCGTCGGCGGCTGCGTCGTGCTCTTTGGGGCGACGGCCGCGTTGAGCCAGCCGCGCCACGTCTGGTACCCGCTCCTTGTGATCGGCGGAGCCTCGGCGGGCATCGGGCTCGTGGTTCTGCCCGCGATGCGGCGCCGTTTCGCGGCCGACGAGCTTCGCCGGATCGAGGCCATGGATGCCGGCTCCCGTTCCTAGTCTTGCTCGCGGTCCCGCCACGGCCGTTGCGCCTGGGATTCCTTCCAGTAGGCGAGCGGCGGCGTCGGCAGCCCGAAATGGTGTTCGGCCGTCTCGAGCATCCGCTCGGGATCCTCGCGGCCGCCCTCCTGGAGCGCCTGGCGTCGCATTCGCTTCGCGAGCTTGAGCGCCTGGTCGCCGGCCGGATCGAGCCGCCGCGCCGCCGCGTCCTTCTCTCCCAGCATCTCCATTACGTACTCGAACGCCACCGCCATGTGCCGCTCCACATCCGCGTCCGGGAGGTCCCAGCGCGTGTTCTCGAGGATCATCTGGAACGCCCAGCGCCAGCTCTCGCTTTCGGTGAGATGCACCATGCCGCGGAACAACCGCCGGCTGGTACCCACGCTGAACAGCGTGGGTGAGATGATCGTGTCGAGGTGCGTGTCGCTCGGGGTGTGATCCTGGAGGATCAGCTCCTTCGCCGTGCTTGCGTAGGCGGGCCCGAGATGAGTCTCGAACCGGCTCTCCCAGTAGCTGTGGCCCAGGGCCGCCGTGCTGGAGGTGAGGACGAGCTGGCGTGGCACGAAGAAGTTGTGGGCCACCGCATCCGCTGCCAGATGCGACAGATAACCGAGGCCGAACGCGCGCAGCGGATCGGTGTGGGCCAGGTCGAAGATTTCCTGGCCCACGTGCCAGGCGTGGCAGTGCCGGCCGACGGGCGCGTATTTCTTGGCCATCGACGTATCGGCGGCGATGTTGCCGTACAGGAAGTCGTAGGGATATGCGCGGAGCAGGTCGGCCACGGCACCCGACAGCTGATGCAGGTTCGCGAGGACCGACTCGCCCAGGTAGACATGCGTGCCGGGCGTCCAGGCATGCGCGGCGACGGGGAACAGGGCTACCCCGACCAGGCCGGCCGCCGCGGCCGCGAAGAGCTGCTTCCCCGTCAGTGCTTCTTCCCCCGCTTGAGCGTGCGGCGGCCCCACTCGAGGAGCGAGATGCCACGCCGCACCGTGCGCATCGTCGCGGCCACGTCGAGCACCGTCGCCTCCACTTCTTCCTGCACCACCTCGAACACGGCGTCCAGCTCGGCGAGCCGTGCCTCCGCGGCATCCGCGGCGTTGACAATCCGCTGCCGCAGGTCGCGCGACGTCCCGGCCAAACCCTCCGCCTCGGCGCGGATCGTGGCCACCAGCGCCCGGACATCCCCCACGGCGGGGCCCGTCAGCTCGCGCACCACGCGCAGGAATGCCCGCAGCCCGAGCGCCGCCACCACCGACGCAGCCGCGATCACGATCGCCGCCAAAGCCAGAATCGCGAGCGAAATCCCGGTCACGACCGCCACCCAGGTCGGGATCATCGCGGCCAGTCCGCGGGAGCGTGGGCACTCAGTTCGGCCGGCGCCGCCCCCGACGTCGACGGCGCGGGCGCGGCGGAACTCGCGGGCGTGGTCTGGAGGGCGAGTGCCATGAGTCGAGGCGCGGCCAGCTGGGCCGCCGTCACGCCGAGCACGATGGTCGTCAGCACCGCCCCGCTCGAGCCCGTGCCCTCGCCCCCGTACGTGATGAAGAAGTTCAGACCCATCGCGATCGCGGCACCGCCCTGCGCGGTGGTGCCAAGTCCGACGTTGGGCGGCCCCCCGGCCAGGCGGCGCGCGACGCTGCCGTAACGCACCGCGGCCCACTTGGCCGTCGCGCGCGCCGCCGCGAGCAGCGGTACGGCGACCAGGATCCACACCGTCGGGAGCGTGAGCAACGCGCCGGCGATGACCAGGAAGATCGCATAGATAGGAGGCTCCCAGTCCGCCAGCACCCGCCGCACGGCGTGCCGCCTCGGCGATGCGTTCACGATGAGCGCCGTCGCGAGGGCGCACACCAGGAAGGGCGAAAGCTCCGCCGCGTAGCCGACGCCGGCGCCGAACAGCAGCGTGGCGAGCAGGGCGATGCCCACGTCGGCCGGCTCCGGCCGCAGTCGGGTGAGCGAGAGGAATACCATCCCGACCAGCGCGCCACTCCCCACCGCGAAGACGAGCCACGCGAGCCAACCCAACTCGACGCGGCCCGCGAGCTGGTGGGGGCGGTGGAGGGCGAGCGGCAGGGTGAAGACGAGCGCGCCGCAGGCAGTCTCGAGCGCCGCGGCCAGTGACAACGCCCTCGTCGCGCTGTGATGGAGTCCCACGGATCGGGCCACCAGGGTCACCGCCCTCGGCCCCGACGCGGCGGCCACGGCCCCGAGGGTCAACAGCGCCGGGAGGGGCGGCGACCACGCGGCGGAGAGGGCCGGGACGACCCGGCCGAGCAGCCACGCCCCGAGGGTCACGACCGCGAAGGCCGCCGCAGCGGAGAGCGCGGCCAGGAGCCACGTGCCGCGCCCGATGCGCCGCACGTAGCGCCACTCGAACCGAGCGCCGAGGGCGGCGCCGAACCAGCCGATGGCGAGTGCCGTGACCGGCGCGAGCGCGCCGAGCACCGGTCGATCGAGCAGGTCGATCCCCGGCCCGAGCACGAGACCCAACAACACGAGGGGGCCGCCGGTCGCGAGGACCAGGTCGAGGCTGGTCACGTGGCGCCACTGGACGGGCGGCAGCCGCGTCGCGAGCAGGCCGATCGCGGCGAGTCCCGCGAGCGCGAGAACCGGACTCACGTTCACGTCGCGAACGTTCGCGAACGCTTGACGCCGGCGCAAGCCGCCGCATAGCTTGGCTGACCCATGCCTCCCTCCTTCTCGGTCACGGGCGGGCGCGCCCTGAAAGGCACGCTCCGCCCGGCCGGCAACAAGAACGCAGCCCTTCCCATCCTTGCGGCGACGCTGCTCGCCGATGGGCCTTGTCGGATCGACAACGTGCCGCACATCCGCGATGTCGAGACGATGCTCGCCTTGCTGGCGCATCTCGGCGCCGACGTGCAATGGCTGGGGCCGAACACGGTGGAGGTGAACACCGCGCGCGCCGAGCCCCGCGAACTCGATCCGGCGCTGTGCGCGCGCATCCGCGCCTCGATCCTCCTGGCAGGGCCGATGCTCGCGCGGTTCGGCCGGGTGAGCCTGCCGCCTCCTGGCGGCGACGTGATCGGCCGGCGGCGCGTGGACACGCATTTCCTCGCCCTCGAGCGGCTCGGCGCGGAAGTCACCGTCGGCGCCGCCTACCAGCTCGAGGCGAAGCACCTCGCCGGAGCCGATATTTTCCTCGACGAAACCAGCGTCACGGCGACCGAGAACGCCCTGATGGCGGCGGTCGCCGCCCGCGGCAGGACCACACTGCGGAACGCCGCCTGCGAGCCGCACGTCCAGGATCTGGCGCGCTTCCTGTCCGATCTGGGTGCGAGCGTCCAGGGCGTCGGCACCAACACACTCACCATCGAAGGCGGATCGCCGCTCGCGGCCGCCGGCTGCACGGTGGGGCCGGACCACATCGAGATCGGCTCCTTCATCGGGCTCGCCGCCGTGACGAACGGCGCGATCACGATCGACGGCGTGCGCGGCGAGGATCTCCGCAGCATCCTGTTGGGGTTCGAGCGGCTGGGCGTGCGACCGCGGCTCGACGGCACTCAGCTGATCGTGGATGCCGGGCAGGAGCGCCGGATCCGCCCCGACCTGGGCGGGCACGTGCCGAAGCTGGAGGACGGCCCGTGGCCCGCCTTCCCCGCCGATCTGATGTCGATCGCGATCGTGGTCGCGTCGCAGTGCGAGGGGATTCTGCTCGTGTTCGAGAAGCTGTTCGAGTCGCGCCTCTTCTTCGTGGACAAGCTGATCGGGATGGGTGCGCGCATCGTGCTGTGCGATCCACACCGGGCCGTGATCGCCGGGCCCTCGCCGCTCCACGGGGGAGTGGTGGAGAGTCCGGACATCCGGGCCGGCATGGCAATGCTGCTCGCCGCGCTGGCCGCGCAGGGCGATTCCGTGATCCACAACATCGGCCAGATCGAGCGGGGCTACGAGCGAATCGATGAGCGGCTGCGGGCGGTGGGAGCTTCCATTGAGAGGGTCGATGCCGGGCGATAGGGCGGACGGCCGGACGGCCGGACGGGCGGTCGGTGAAGGCGGAGGCGACCGTCCGCCCGACCGCCTGTCCGCCCGACCGCCGTTGCTCCGTGAAGTGCCCGTCCCTGACGCTGTAGTCCCGCGCATGGAGCTCGCCGAATGGGCCTCCCGCTACGGCCTCGTCGCCGGGATCACGACCCGCGGGCACGGTTTCTCGCTCGGCTTGTGGAGCGACGAGACCGTCGGCCAGGTGATGTCGCGCTGGCGCGCCGTCGGCGCGGCGGTCCGGCCGCGCTTCCCCGGCGTGATTCTGGCGCACCAGGTGCACGGCACCGCGGTCCAGTGGCACCCAGCGGCCAGCGACGGCTGGCTGATCGTCGACGGGGTGGACGGGCATGCGACCGGAGCACGAGGGCTCTTGCTCACGGTCACCGTTGCCGACTGCGTCCCGGTCTACCTCGCCGTGCCCCAGAAGCAGGTGGTTGCGCTGCTCCACGCCGGATGGCGGGGGACCGCAGCGGGCATCCTCGAGCGCGCCGTGGAGCTCATGAAGCGGGTGGCGTCTGTGCGACCAGGTGATATCATAATGCATTGTGGAGTAGGGATTTGTGGTAAGTGTTATGAAGTAGGTTCTGAAGTGTTGGGCCAGTTTAGCGGGCGCGCCGAGAGCGGGCCGGGGCACGTGGATCTCCGGGGCGAGCTGGCGCGGCAGGGGCAGGCCCTGGGGCTCGGAGGGATCACGCTCTCCCCGTGGTGCAGCGCCCACGACCGCGAGCACTTCTTCTCGCACCGGGCCTCGGGCGGGCGCGACGGACGCATGATCGCGTACGCCGGGCTGCCGCACGCTTGACAGCCGCCCCCGGGCGGCTAGATTCCGGCCGGTGAAGCGGGCGAAGTTGGGCCCGCGCTTTTTTTTATGCTCTCCGACAGCCTTGTCGAGTCGTTTCGGGCCCGATTGGAAGAATTAGGCCTCGAACTGGCCGACCTCCGCATTGGCGGCACGCAAGCTAGGCCGCTCGTTCAAGTCCGCATCGAGTGGCCCCCCGCGTCGCCAGCGGGGCCGGACGCCCAGCCGCGCCGGGTGACCGTGGCGGATTGCGCCACGGCGAGCCGGGTCCTCGAGGCCTGGCTCGACGCGGACGGTCCGCTGGGCCGCCGCTACATGCTCGAGGTGTCGAGCCCGGGGGTCGAGCGGCCGCTGCGCTGGCACCGGCACTGGGTGCGGTTCGTGGGCCGCGAGGTCCAGGCGACGGTGGCGGGGCTGGGCCGGGTGCGGGCGCGCATCGTGGCTGTGCCCGACGAGGTGACGGTCGTGCTCGAGCCCCAGGGGGGAGCGCCGCGACCGGTGCCGCTGGCCGGAATTCGCGACGCGCGTTTGGCGGTGGATTGGTGACGAGGAACCCATGACGACGAATACAAGCGATGTGGTCTCCGCGATCCGTGAGCTGACGAGCACCAAGCAGCTCGAGCGGACGGAGCTGCTCGACCTGCTCAAGGACGGGCTGCACGCCGCCCTCGTGAAGCGGTACGGTCCCAACGTGCGGGCCGAGATCGGAATCGACGAGCTCAAGGGTACGATCCGGATTGCGGTGCTCCGCACCGTGGTCGAGACCGTGGAGGACCCAGGCACTCAGGTGGCGCTCGAGGAAGCGCGCTTCGAGGATCCGGACTTCCAGGTGGGGGATGTGCTGGAGGAGGAGGTGCCGTTCGAGGCCTTCGGGCGCACGGCGGTGCAGGCCGCGAAGCAGCGCATCATCCAGCGGGTCCGCGAGGGCGAGCGGGCGCGCATCCGGGAAGAGTTCTCCGACAAGGTCGGCGAGCTCTTGTCGGGTGAAGTGCAGCAGATCGAGCGCGGCAAGATCGTCGTCATGCTCGCGAAGTTCCGCGAAGCCGAAGCGATCATTCCCTACCGCGAGCAGAACCACCGCGAGCATTTCCACCAGGGGGACACGATCCGCGCCGTGCTGAAGCGGATCGAGGAGACGCCCAAAGGCCCGCGGCTCATTCTGTCGCGCGCCGACCCGCTCTTCGTCAGGGCGCTGTTCAAGCTCGAGGTGCCTGAGATTCAGCAGCAGATCGTCGAGATCCGCGCCACGGCGCGGGAAGCGGGGAGCCGCACCAAGATCGCCGTCTCCTCGCGCGACGATTCGATCGATCCGGTGGGGGCGTGCGTGGGCCTCAAGGGCTCACGGGTGCAGGCGGTGGTGAACGAGTTGAACGGCGAGCGCATCGACATCGTGCCGTGGTCCCCCGATCCTGAGCGGTTCGCGAAGCTGGCCCTCGCGCCCGCGCGGGTCGCGCGCGTGTTCTCGGACCCCGACACCAAGACGATCCAAGCGATCGTGGACGAGGATCAGCTATCGCTCGCCATCGGGCGCAACGGGCAAAACGTCCGGCTCGCCTCCGAGCTCACCGGCTGGAAGATCGACCTGTACTCGAGCCGCGAGTGGTTGGAGCGCGGTGGGGAAGGGCCGCTCTTCGCTCCGCTTCCGCCGGTGGAAGACGAGACCGCGACCAAGGTCTCGCTGCGCGAGCTGAAGGGTCTGCCGGTCGAGCTGGTGGACGTGCTGGAGCGCGCCGGGCACAAGACGCTGCGGGACATCCTCGACCTCGAGCGGGAGGACGTCGACAAGATCGCGGGCATGACGCCCGAGATCGCCGACAAGCTCATGGCCTTTCTGAACGAGATGACCGAAGAGGGCGGCGACGACGAGGCAGCGCCCGGGGGCGTGG
>WNGA01002487.1_pt1 | contig 28119 bp, 24 predicted proteins | sample 5400061 | NCBI WGS metagenome assembly WNGA01 (sample SAMN13153366, study PRJNA577476) | soil metagenome | isolation source: 100 cm soil or saprolite under grassland replicate 2 | place: USA:California | collected 2016-06-15
CGCCCCTGAGGGTGGTGCTTCGCTTTGCGGTCAGGCTGGTGGGCCTGTATCGCGGCTGCGAGATCGGGATGAATCGGAGCAGACTCCAGCCCGTCCTGAGCGGTTGCGTGAGGGCGCTGTCCGTCTTTCCAGGTGCGATGGTAGGTGGGGAACTCACAGCTGAAAGCCACGAATCGGTGCTGATATCGCACGAGCTTCCACAAGTCGACGGTCTGGCCGCCATGCTCGGCAGCGACGACGAATCTTTCAAGAGGCATGTCGACTCTCGACGCAGAGTGTGACCAAGAGTGTGACCACTTCCAGCTCGCGAAGACGTTCGGTGACGCGTTTCCGCTGGTAGTCCCAACGGGATTTGAACCCGTGTCTCCACCTTGAGAGGGTGGTGTCCTCGGCCACTAGACGATGGGACCTCGCGACGACGCCGGCAGACGAGTCTAACAAGCGGTCTCCGGTGATCTTCACCGTCGGGCATGGGACGCAGTCGATCGAGGAGTTCCTGGCCATCCTCGGCGCGGCTGGGATCGGGCGTCTGGTGGATGTCCGCACCGCGCCGGGCTCACGCCGCCATCCACAGTTCGGCCGGGATCCCCTGGCGGCATCGCTCGAGTCACAGGCCATCGAGTACGTGTGGCGGAAGGACCTCGGCGGCTTCCGCACGCCCCGGGTCGACTCACCCCACGTTGCCCTTCGAAACGACGCCTTCCGCGGCTACGCCGATCACATGGAGACCGAGAAGTTCCGCTCCGCCCTCTCCTGGTTGATCCACACGTCGCGCGACACGCGCACGGCGATCATGTGCGCCGAGTCGCTGTGGTGGCGATGCCACCGCCGGATGATCTCCGATGCGCTCACGGTGGCCGGGTGGGAGGTCGTCCATCTCCTCGACGGAGGTCGCCGTGAGCCCCATCGCCTGCACCCGAGCGCCAGGGTCGAGGGCTCCCGCCTGATCTACGACGTCCGCACGCAACAGGCGCTCGCGCCCTGATCCCGAAGCTTGCTTGAACCCGTACCCGAATCGGGGCCGACTTGGTATCGTTCCCCGGCTCCCATGACCGACCGGACCCCATCGCGCCCGCTCCACTCCGCCTCACCGGCCATGCTGCTGGTTCTGGCGGTCCTGGCCGCGGCTTGCACGCGCTCGGATGCGGCGACGGAGGCCCCGGTCGACTCCTCGTCAGCGTCGGCGAGCGGCTCGTCCTCCCTCCAGGGATTCGACAACCTCCAACACCTCATCTTCGTGGTGCAGGAGAACCGGTCGTTCGATCATTACTTCGGAACGTTCCCCGGAGCGAATGGCATCCCGATGAAGGATGGCAAGCCGGCCGTGTGCATCCCGGACCCGGTGCTCGGCAGATGCGTCCGGCCGTTCCACGAGGCCGCCGTGGTCAACCAGGGCGGGCCCCACGACCTGTCCCATTCCAAGATCGACGTGAACGGCGGAGCGATGGACGGCTTCGTCCGCGCGGTCGCTCAGCACTCGCCGAACCCCTGTGCCCGCACTCGACTGGCCCGGTACTGCGCGGGGACGCTCGGCCCCCAGGGCCAGCCCGACGTGATGGGGTGGCACGACGCGAGGGAGATCCCCAACTACTGGGCCTACGCGGAGCGCTTCGTGCTCCAGGATCGGATGTTCGCCCCGACCGACTCGTGGACGCTGCCCGCGCACCTGTTCCTGGTGTCCGGATGGTCGGCGCGATGCGAGAGTCCGTGGAAGCCGATGACCTGCAGGACCGATCTGCTCCAGAAGGGCGTCGTGGACCTTCAGCGCCACGGCGAGCACCCGCCGATCTACGCGTGGACGGACATCACCTGGCTCCTGCATCGGAACGGGGTCAGCTGGGCGTACTACGCGGGGAAGAACCTGTGCGGACCCGAGGTCCCGGTCAAGATGTGCGCGTCGGAGGGCGCAACCCCCGCCCAGAACCCGCTCCCGTCGTTCACCGATGTGCACCAGACCAAGCAGCTCGACAGGGTGCAGACCCACGATGACTTCTTCGACGCGGTCGCCGGTGGAACGCTGCCGCAGGTCTCGTGGGTGGTGCCGGGACGGGGCGGCATCAGCGAACACCCCGGCACCGGGGCGCCCCTCACGGGCGGCCAGACCTGGGTCACCAGAGTAGTGAATGCCGTGATGCGGAGCGAGCTGTGGAACACGAGTGCCATCTTCGTCACGTGGGACGACTGGGGCGGGTTCTACGATCATGTGGTGCCACCGAGGGTGGACGGGAGCGGGTACGGCATCAGGGTCCCGGGCCTGTTGATCAGCCCGTGGGCCAGGCCAGGCACCATCGATCACCAGACGCTGTCCTTCGACGCGTATCTCAAGCTCATCGAGGACCTGTTCCTGGGCGGCCAGCGGCTGGACCCGAGCACCGACGGGCGGCCGGACTCTCGGCCAACCGTGCGGGAGAACGCGAACCGGTTGGGCGACCTTCGGAGTGAATTCGACTTCACCCAGGACCCGCTCCCGGCGCTGATCCTCGACCCCCATCCGTCGCCCGGTCCGGCGTCCATCCCTGGAACGTGAGGATGAAGCCGTCGTCGCGGTCATTCGCCTCGCTCCTGGCGTGCTTCGCGCTCGCCGCGGCCTGCGCGCACTCCTCAGCCGAACCGGCGGGAGGGGACGGCTCTCGGATCGCTTCAGCGAGCCCGGCGTCGCCGGCCGCGACGGCACCGCAGTCCCAGCTGGACCTGGCCAGGCAGCACATCGAACACGTCATCGTCATCGTCCAGGAGAACCGGTCGTTCGATCACTACTTCGGGACCTACCCCGGCGCTGACGGGATCCCGATGACGAACGGTTCGCCAACGGTGTGCGTGCCCGATCCCGTCCTGAGGAAGTGCGTGCGGCCGTTCCACTCGACGAGCCAGCTCCAGAAGGGCGGGCCCCACACGCAACGCCACTCGGTCGCCGATGTGGACGGGGGAAAGATGGACGGGTTCATCCGCACGGCCATCTCGGGGAAGATCGAGTGCGCGACCGACCGGAGCGATCCAGGCTGCGAGAGCTTCCTCGGACCGCAGGGCCAGCCCGACGCGATCAGCTACCACACCAGGGAGGAGATCCCGAACTACTGGGCCTACGCCGATCACTTCGTGCTTCAGGACCGGATGTTCGCGCCGGCGGACTCCTGGACGCTGCCCGCGCACCTGTTCCTGGTCTCGGCGTGGGCAGCCTCGTGCACGAGCCCATACGATCCCATGAGCTGCACGTCGAACCTCGAACTCAGGGACCAGGCCAAGATCCAGCGAGGCGGCCAGGTGCCGATGTGGGCGTGGACCGACGTCACCTGGCTGCTGAACCGGGCCGGTGTGACCTGGGCCTACTACGTCGGCGAGGACACCTGCTTCATCGACCCCTGCCCCCGCGCCAGCGGCAGATACACGCCGGCGTTCCAGAACCCGCTCCCCGGGTTCACGACGGTTCGGCAGAACCATCAGCTCCGGAACATCCGCTCCCACAGCGACTACTTCGCCCGGGCTGCAGCTGGGACGCTTCCGTCGGTGTCGTGGGTCATGCCGTACAACGGGGCCGCGGAGCACCCCAGTGCCGGCAAGCCGATCTGGATGGGCATGGCCCACGTGACCAAGGTGATCAACGCCGCGATGCAGGGGCCCGACTGGGACAGCACGGCGATCTTCCTCACCTGGGACGACTGGGGCGGGTTCTACGACCACGTCGTGCCCCCGCGCGTCGACGCGAACGGGTACGGGATCAGGGTGCCGGGCCTGATGATCAGCCCGTGGGCGAAGACCGGCACGATCGATCACCAGACGCTGTCCTTCGACGCTTATCTGAAGTTCATCGAGGACCTGTTCCTCGGGGGCCAGCGGCTGAATCCGAGGACCGACGGGCGGCCGGACTCCCGGCCCACGGTGCGGGAGAAGCTCCCGATCCTGGGCAACCTGCTGAACGAGTTCGACTTCGCACAGGACCCGCTGCCGCCGCTCGTCCTTGACCCCACGCCGCTTCCGGGAACGCCGTAGTGGCTGCGATGTCCTGCGCCCTAAGGAGCCCAAAAGAGGGCGCGGGGATTTGACAATCGAACGTGTGTTCGTATAGACTCCCTATTCTCCCCCGTGACCGATCGAGGTCCGGGTGCACGTTCGAGACGACCGCAGCAACGACGATCTGACTCAGGGCATCGACTCGGCTCATGCCCGCATCTCGGGCGCCCAGCGCGAGCTGCTCCGGCTGATCGCGGAAGGTGACCGCCGCGAGCTCTGGCGGAACTCCGGGGCCCGAGACATGGCCCACTGGATCTCGATTCGCCACGGCATCTCTGATTGGAAGGCCAGGAGGTGGATCGCTGCTGCCCATGCCCTCGAGCGGCTCCCTCGGCTCTCCGAGGCGTTCTCCTCCGGGGAGCTCGGCATCGACAAGGTGGTCGAGCTCGCTCGGTTCGCCACAGCGGAGACCGAGGCGAGGCTCATCCGGTGGGCCGAGGGCGTGTCGTGTGGGTGCATCCGGCGGAAAGCAGACCTGGCCATCCGCCAGTCGATGGAGGAGGCTCAGGACGCGGACAGGGACCGCTTCCTGTCGTGGTGGTATTTCGACGACGGCAGGCGGTTGGGGGTGGAAGCCGAGTTTCCCGCGGCCCAAGGGGCCGTGGTGGCGAAGGCACTGGACCGTCTCGCCGAGCAGCTTCCGGCCATGCCGGGAGACGGAGACGCCACCTGCTCCGGCGCGAGGAGGGCCGACGCCCTGGTGGCGCTTTGCTCCTCCCGCCTGGCGGCCGACGCCGTTCCCGACCGGGCCACGGTGGTCGTCCACGCACCCATTGGTGCGCTCGTGTCCGAGAGCGGCGCTTGTGAGCTGGAAGGCGGTGGGGTGATCCACTCCGAGACCGCCAGGCGCCTGCTCTGCAACGGGCGGGTTCAGGCGGTTATCGAGGACGAATCGGGGCAGCCGGTAAGCTTGGGACGTACATCCAGGGAGCCCTCGGCGTGGATGATGCGCCAGCTTCGGTATCGGGATCAGGAGTGCAGGTTCCCGGGGTGCGGAGCGCGCCGCTTCACCCAGGCCCATCACATCGTGTGGTGGGAGCACGGAGGGTCGACCGATCTCCAGAACCTGGTGCTGGTCTGCACCTTCCACCACAAGCTCGTGCACGAATACCGTTGGCAGTTACGTCGGGATGCAGGCGGCACGGTCGCGTGGTTCCGTCCCGACGGCGGCCGCTATCGCGCGGGCCCGGGGCCCCGCCGGAGGGTCGAAGAGCCGCCAAGTGGCTTGCTCTCGAGAGGCCGACGTCTACGCCTCCCAGGTGTTCTGACCGACATTCGAGGTATCCAATCGCGCCCGCAGAGGGGGTCAAGTTCGCTCCGGCGTTGTTGAAGGCCATCAACCGATGGGATTGCACGACATCACGCGCTCGATACGACCTAGACTCGACTCAGAGCGCCAGAGGCCGCCCCTCCGAGCCGAGGGCTATCATCCGAGACGAAAACGGAGGTGGAGGCGAACGGACATTCAACGTGAGCTCGCCGACCCCCCGGTCTTGCAACGAGCCGCCGAGCGGTTCGGGGCCGCGGGGATCCTCCTCCCCACCTTCGCTGAACTGGCCGACCCCGCGAAGATCCCTGAGCGGATCCGTACCGCTCTGGCCTCCGTGGATCCCGATGCGGCCCACCCGCTGAACCTGTTCCGCGTGCACTGGTACAACGGCGCGGACCGAAGGCAACAGGTGACCGTGCCGGAGCATGTCGTGCTGCCGCGCGAGCTCACCGGCGTCGATGCCCGGATCGCGGTCGCGCTGGGCGATCGGTTCCCTATGATCGGCGCCCACAAGGTCCTGGCGGCCTACGGGTGCCTGGCTCCGCGCATCGTCACCGGCGGGTTCGACCCGGCCCGCCATCGAGCGGTGTGGCCGTCAACCGGCAACTACTGTCGTGGCGGGGTAGCCATCTCCCGGATCATGGGCTGCCGGGGCGTCGCCGTCCTCCCGGAGGGCATGAGCCGCGAACGCTTCGACTGGCTCGAGCGATGGGTGGCCGACCCTCAGGACATCGTGCGGACGCCAGGCACCGAGAGCAACGTGAAGGAGATCTACGACGTGTGCAAGGAGCTGGCGAATGACCCCGAGAACGTGATCCTGAACCAGTTCTCCGAGTTCGGGAATCACCTCGCGCACTACGCGTGCACGGGCCCAGCACTCGAGCACGTGTACGAGTCCCTGCGCGAGCGCGACGGGTCGTTGCGGCTCGCGGCGTTCGTCTCGGCGAGCGGCTCGGCGGGGACGCTCGGCGCCGGCGACTACCTGAAGGAACGGCACGGATCGAAGATCGTGGCGGTCGAGGCCCTGGAGTGCCCGACCATGCTGTACAACGGGTTCGGCGAACACAACATCCAGGGCATCGGGGACAAGCACATCCCGTTCATCCACAACGTGATGAACACCGACGCGGTGACGGCGATCTCGGACCGCGACACCGACGCGTTGAACGTCCTGTTCAACACCGACGTCGGCCGAGGATCGTTGGCCCGGCGGGGCGTGGGTGGCGCCGTCGCAGAAGCGCTCTCTTCGTTCGGCCTATCCAGCATCTGCAACATGCTCGCGGCGATCAAGGCCGCGCGGGCTCTCGGCATGGGACCGAACGATGTGGTCGTCACGGTGGCCACCGACGGCGCCGCGATGTACGGGACGGAGAAGGACAAGGCGCTGGCCCGGGACTTCCCGGACGGCTTCGACGACACTGCCGCGGCCGAGACGTTCGGCCGCTCGATCGAGGGCGCCGGCACCGATCACTTCTTGGAGCTCGGCGAGCGGGACCGAGAACGGGTGTTCAACCTCGGGTACTTCACGTGGGTCGAGCAACAGGGTGTCTCCGTGGAGGACTTCACCGCGCGTCGGTCCCAGCGGTTCTGGCGGGACATCCGGGACGAGCTGCCGCTGTGGGATTCGATGATCGAGGAGCTCAACGCCCGCACCGGCCTCGGTGAAGAAGGGTGAGGCCGTGACCGGGAACATCACCTCGATCGTGTGCGCGGGGTGCGGGTTCGTCGTGTCCCCCGACGAGCCTTACCCCTTCCGCTGCCCGAACGCCAGGCCCGGCGACAACGTCGATCACGTCCTGGTTCGAGAGCTCGATCCCACCCATGTGGGGTTCCCGCAGGGCGACGAGGCCAACCCGTACGTTCGGTACCGCGAGCTGCTCCATGCATACCACCTCGGCCTGGGTCACGGGATGACCGATGGCCGCTTCGTCGACCTTGTGGTGTCGCTGGACAAGGCGGTGGCCGAGGTCGATAGCCGGAGCTTCCTGTCCACCCCGTTCGTTCGCGCGGACGAGCTCTCGGAACGGCTCCGGTTCTCCTCGGAGGGCGGGATCTGGGTGAAGGACGAGACCGGCAACGTCGCGGGCTCGCACAAGGCTCGCCACCTGATGGGCGTGATGCTCCTCCTGCTGGTCACCGAGCAGGTCGGACTGGCTCCGGACGGGGAGCGGCCGCTGGCTATCGCCTCGTGCGGGAACGCCGCCCTGGCGGCCGCCGTCATTGCTCGAGCCGCGGACCGGGACCTGAGAGTGTTCGTCCCCACGTGGGCCGATACGCACATCCGCTCGCGACTGGAGGCCTTGGGGGCGGAAGTCGTTGTGTGCCGGCGCACCGACGGAGCATCAGGCGACCCCGCCTACCTCGCGTTGCGCGGGGCCTTGGAGGAGGGCGCGATCCCGTTCACGGTGCAGGGCCCGGACAACGGCATGGCCATCGAAGGCGGGGAGACGATCGGCTACGAGATGGTCTCGGAGCTCGCGCGAACCGACGTCGGCCTGGACCGCCTGGTTGTGCAGGTGGGCGGAGGGGCGTTGGCCAGCTCGTGCATCCGGGCGTTCGAGGACGCGGCCCTGCTCGAAGCCCGGGTGAAGCTGCCGAGGATCCACGCGGTCCAGACCCTCGGCGGCTACCCGCTGCGGCGAGCGTACGATCGGGTCGTGGAACGGATGGCCGATCCTTCGTCGCCGTCCGACATCGTGGAGGGCCTGACCTACGCACGCACGCACCGCTCGAGCTTCATGTGGCCGTGGGAGGAGGAGCCGAAAGGGATCGCCACCGGCATCCTCGACGACGAGACCTACGATTGGGCGGCGGTGGTCGCCGGGATGCTGGCCACCGATGGATCTCCGGTGCTCGTCTCGGACGAGACCGTCGTGGAGGCCGAAGCCATGGCCCACGTCACTACAGGGATCTCGGTCGATCCCACGGGGGCGGCGGGGATGGCCGGCGTCCTGGAGCTAGTGCGGGCGGGTGAGGTGGGACCCCACGAGCGAGTGGCGGTGCTGTTCACCGGGAGCAAGCGCTGAGCCGACGAGGAGGAACGCGAAGATGAGGAGCTTCCTGTGCCGGGACATCCTGTCGCTCAAGGAATTCGAGCGGGAGGAGTTCTTCCACGTCTTCGAGGTGGCAGATCATCTCGCGCCTCACGCCCGGGACCGGCGGAACGGGGACCTGCTGCGGGAAAAGACCTTGATCACGGCGTTCTACCAGCCAAGCACCCGAACCCGCCTTGCCACCGAGGGCGCCATGCATCGCCTGGGCGGCCACGTGTGCGGGTTCTCCGACGCCAAGATGACCAGGGCCGGCGATTTCTATCAAGAGTCCATCAAGGACACCGTCCACATGCTGGAGTTCTACGGCGACGTCATCGCCATGCGGCACTTTCAGCAGGGCGCGCCGGCCGAGGCGGCCCGCTGGGCCTCGGTGCCGGTGATCAACTGCGGCGACGGCTGGGGCGAGCACCCCACGCAGGTCCTGACCGACCTATACACCATCTGGCACGAGAAGGGGACGCTCGACGGGCTCACCGTGCTCTGCGTCGGCGACATGCGGATGCGAACCATGCACTCCATCCTGTACGCGATGTCGCAGTTCGACATGGAGGCGCTGATCGTGTGCCCACCCGAGATGTCGCTGCTGCCGGAGTTCAAATCCGAGCTCGACGAGCGAAGCGTGGCCTACCGCGAGGTCGAGTCGGTGGACAAGTGCGTCGCCGAGGCCGACGTCATCTACATGGAACCAGTGGTCCAGGCGGACTACGCGAAGGGACGGGACGAGCGCGGGGGAGAGCTGGCAGCGACGCCCGAGGCGTATCGGGTGACGAGGCAGCTGCTCCGGGACAAGGCGAAGAGCGACTCGATCGTGCTCCACTCGCTGCCCCGGATGGATGAGCTACCGGTCGACGTCGACGACACCCACCATGCGCGATACTGGATCGAGGCCTACAACGGTGTGGTGATGCGGATGGCCCTGCTGGCGCTTGTGCTGGGCGCAGTGGAGTAACGCGAGGGGATGGCGGCCGTGCGGTTCACGCTGAACGGGGCTCCGGTCGAGGCCGAGGTCCGGACGGGTATGAGCCTGCTCGAGCTTCTCCGGGAGGAGCGCGGTCTCACCTCGGTGAAGGACGGCTGCGCTCCCGAGGGCTCCTGCGGGGCTTGCACCGTGCTGGTCGATGGCAAGGCGGTTGTGTCGTGTGCGCAGAAGGCCGGGCACGCGGATGGGCGCAGCGTGGTGACCCAGGAGGGGCTGTCGGCGGCCCAGCGCGAGCTTTGGGCGGACTGCTTCGTCGCCTCCGGCGCGTCCCAGTGCGGGTTCTGCTCGCCGGGGATCGTCATGAAGGCCGAGGGGCTCCTTGCCAAGAACCCCGAGCCGTCGCGTCCCGAGATCGCGCGGGCGCTCGCCGGGAACCTTTGCCGGTGCACCGGCTATGTGAAGATCGTTGACGCGATCGAGCTCGCAGCGGGTGCCAAGCGCGGCGAGCCCGTGCCGGAGCCCGACTGGAGCGGCAAGGTCGGTTCTCGCACCGGCCGATACCAGGGCCGGGAGCTGGCCCTCGGGGACAAGCCGTACGTGAACGACCTGAAGGCCGAGGGGATGCTGCACGCAGCCATCCGGTTCTCCGACCATCCCCGAGCCCGGGTGATCCGGATCGACACGACGAAGGCGGCGGGGCATCCGGGCGTGGTCGCCGTGGCCACGGCGGGAGATGTCCCCGGTGAACGAACACAGGGCTTGATCACCAGGGACTGGCGTCAACTCGTCGCGGAGGGCGAGGTGACGAGCTACATCGGAGACGTGCTGGCGGTGGTGGCCGCGGACACTCGGCAGGCCGCGCGGGAGGCGGCCGCGCTGATCGAGGTGGAGTACGAGGTGCTGGAGCCGGTGACGGACCCGTTCCGTGCGCTCGATCCCGGGGCGCCGAGCCTGCACGACGGCGGGAACCTCCTGTCCACCTCGATCGTGAAGCGGGGCGACGTCGATGCGGCCCTCGAGAGCTCGACGCACGTGCTGACAGAGACGTTCCGGACCCAGGTGGTGGAGCACGCGTTCCTAGAGCCGGAGTCCTCCTTCGCCGTCCCAGAGGACGGCGGCTTCCACGTGTCCTCCCAGGGCCAGGGGGTGTGGGAGGACCGGCGTCAGGTCGCTTCGTTCCTGGGGCTGCCCGAAGAGAAAGTGCGCGTGACCCTCGTGTCGAACGGCGGGGCGTTCGGCGCGAAGGAGGACCTGAACGTCCAGTGCCACGCTGCCCTGATGGCGCATCTGACCGGGCGGCCGGTGTTGCTCACGCTGACCCGCGAGGAGAGCCTGAAGTTCCACCCCAAGCGGCACCCGCTGACGATGGAGTACACGATCGGGGCCGATGCCGACGGTCATCTGACGGGCATCCGCGGGCGTATCGTCGGCGACACCGGCGCGTACGCGAGCGTGGGGGACAAGGTGCTGGAGCGCGCGGCCGGCCACGCGTGCGGGCCGTACCGATTCGAGGCCGTCGACGTCGAGGCCCGCGCCGTGTACACGAACAACCCGCCGAACGGCGCGATGCGAGGGTTCGGGGTGAACCAGGTGGCGTTCGCCGTCGACGGGATGCTCGACCGGCTGGCCGAGAAGGTCGGCGTGGACGGCTGGGAGATCCGGTGGCGGAACGCCTTGGAGGTGGGGGACGCGTTCGGGACCGGCCAGGTGCTTGGGCCGGGCGTGGGGATCAAGGAATGCCTGCTCGCGGTCCGCGACGCCTACAGAGGCGCGCGGTTCGCCGGCATCGGCTGCGGGGTGAAGAACAACGGGATCGGCAACGGGCTGCTCGAGCAGGGCAAGGCCATCCTCCGACCCGAGCCCGACGGCTCCGTGACCCTGTTCCACTCGTGGACCGAGATGGGTCAGGGCGTCCACACGGCGCTCCAGCAGATCGCTTGCCAGGAGCTTGGCCTCACCGCCGACCGGGTGCACGTGGTCGTGGACACGATGCGCGAACTCGACACGGGCCAGACCACCGCGTCGCGCTCGACCATCCTCGGCGGCCGGGCCGTCATCGATGCGGCGAACAAGCTGAAGTCGGAGCTGAACGGCCATCGGATCGCCGACCTCGCGGGCCGCGAGTTCTACGGCGAGCTGACAATCGACTACACGAACAAGCCCGGAGTGGATGTCGAGAGGCCCATGACGCATTTCGCCTACGGCTGGGCCGTCCAGGTGGTGATCCTGGACGAGGACGGCCGGCTGGCCACGGTGGTCGCCGCGCACGACGCGGGCAAGGTCATCAACCCCACACTGGTGGAGGGCCAGATCGAGGGAGCCGTGCACATGGGCCTGGGATTCGCCCTGTCCGAGGACTACGTGGTGCGGGACGGCCATCCCGTAACCACCACGTTGAAGTCGCTCGGGATCGTGCCGCCCGCCGGCATGCCGCACGTTGAGTGCGTCCTGGTCGAGGTGCCGCAGCCCGAGGGTCCGTACGGGGCCAAGGGTCTCGGCGAGATCGGCCTGGTCCCCACAGCCGCGGCGGTCGCGGGGGCCCTCCACGCTTTCGAGGGGCAGTGGAGGACACGGCTCCCGATGAAGGACTCGGTGGCGGCGCGATCGGCGGTTCCGAAGCTGGCGGCATCGCGCGGCGCCTGAAGGGGGCAGGATGGACCTGGTCCTGTCGGGAGGGACGGTGGTCACCGCGCTCGACCCTCCGTCCGTGACCTTCGCATCGATCGCCATCCGGGACGGCCGGGTCGCGGCCGTGGAGGGTGGTGTCACGCCCGCCGCCTCGTCGATCGACTGCACGGGATGCCTCGTGATCCCGGGGAACGTCTGTGCGCATCATCATCTGTACTCGTCGCTGGCGCGAGGGATGCCGTACCGCCTCGAGCCGCCCGAGACCTTCGTGCAGATCCTCCAGCGCGTGTGGTGGCGCCTGGACCGCGCGCTCGACCCGTCGTCGATCCACTGGTCGGCGTGGTCGGGGGGCGCCGATGCCCTCCTCGCCGGCACGACCACGATCGTGGACCACCACGCCTCGCCCTTCGCCATCGAGGACTCGCTCGAGTCGGTCGACCGGGGCCTCCGGGGCCTCGGGGTCCGCCGGATTCTCTGCTACGAGGTCACGGACCGTGACGGTCTGGACACCGCTGCCGCGGGGCTGGAGGAGACCCACCGGAGGCTGAAGGAGAACATCTCCGACCGGGAGGGCCTCGGGCGGATCCGTCGGACGATGGTCGGGGCGCACGCGTCGTTCACCCTGTCCGCGGAGACCCTCGCAGCATGCGTTTCGCTTGCGAACGAGTTCGACGTCGGGATCCACGTCCACGTGGCCGAGGACGCGGCGGATCAGCGCGACGCCGAGGCTCGGTTTGGTCGACGCGTGATCGAGCGGCTGGCCGACGCCGGGGCGCTGACCGAGCGCTCGCTCCTCGCCCACTGCGTGCACGTCGACGACCGCGAGATCGACTTGATCCGCGACTCGGGGGCGTGGGTCGCCCACAACCCGCGCTCGAACATGAACAACCGCGTCGGCCGGGCGCCGGTCGCGAGGCTCGGCGAGCGGGTCGCACTCGGGACCGACGGGATCGGCGGCGACCTGTTCGCCGAGTCCCAGGCTGCGTACTGGCGAGGGCACGAGGACGATCCCTCGATCTCGCCCTCATGGGTGCTCGGCCGCGTCGCGGCCGGGGCCGCGTTCGCCGGCCGGGCGTTCGGCGAACCGCTCCTCGGCCGGATCGAGCCCGGCGCGCCGGCCGACCTCGTCGTGCTCGACTACGACCCCCCGACGCCGCTGTCGGCCGAGAACCTGGCCGGTCACTGGGTGTTCGGGCTCTCAGCGTCACACGTCCGCGACGTCGTAGTCGACGGTTCGGTCGTGGTCCGGGAACGACGGCTCCTTCGGGGAGGCGAGGGCGAGCCCGGAGCCTTCAGCCAGGCCGCTGCACAGGAGCTGTGGGAACGCATCGACGCGATCCCGGCCCACCCGTTCGAGCCGGCGGGGGACGAGTGACGATGGCGGTATCGAGCGACGGCCGGGTCGCCCTGTATCTCCAGGACAAGCACCCGTTGCGTGAGGCCATCGAGTACGTGCGCTACGCGGAGGATCGGGGGTTCGAAGCCGTGTGGCAGGCGGAGAGCCGGCTCGTCCGGGAGGCCACCGTCCCGATGGCCGCGTTCGCCGCCACGACCGAGCGGATCAAGGTGGGCTCGGGCGTGGTGAACAGCTGGACCCGAAACGTAGGGCTCCTTGCTGCCACGTTCGTGACGCTCGACGACCTGGCGCCGGGCCGGGTGATGCTGGGGATCGGCGCGTGGTGGGAGCCGCTCGCGTCCAAGGTCGGTGTGGACCGCCGGAAGCCGCTCCAGGCGATGCGGGAGGTCGTCGAAACGGCTCGGCGGCTCATCGCCATGGAGCGCGTGACGTTCGACGGCGAGTTCGTCAACGTCGACGACATCGAGATCGATATCGTCCACGGCGATCGCTCGCCGAGGAGCGTGCCGATCTACATAGGGGCCACTGGCATGAAGATGATGGAGCTGGCCGGAGAGATCGGCGACGGCGTGCTCCTCAACTACTTGGTCGGGCCGAAGTACAACCAGTCGGCGCTGGAGCACCTGACTGTCGGTGCCGCTCGGGCGGGGAGGACGCTAGAGGATCTTGACCGGCCACAGCTCGTGGTGTGCTCGCTCGACGAGGACCGCGTGGCGGCGCTCGACCGGGCACGAGAGCTCGTGACCCAGTATCTGGGACAGCAGCCCCACATCGGGAAAGCGAGCGGCGTCGATCAGTCGCTCCTGGACGAGATCGGCAGGGTCCTCACCTGGCCGGCCTCCGAAGAGGAGATCCGAGGCGCCATGAAGCTGGTGCCCGACGACGTTGTGCAGATGATCACGGCCTCCGGAACACCTGATGAGTGCCGAGCAAAGGTCCGCGAGTACGTCGAGGCCGGGTGCACCTGCCCGATCCTGTATCCGCTCGGCGACGACGTGTTGGCCATGATCGACGCGTTCGCGGAGGGGAAGTTCTGATGCCGAGGAAGCCCTGATGGAGGTCCTCATCCCTCGTGGGCTGGAGGAGGCGCTGGAGTGGAAGGCGGACCATCCCGAGGCGGTGCCGATCGCCGGCGGGACGGACCTGATGGTGGACCTGAACTTCGACCGGAGCAGGCCCGAGGTCATGATCGATGTCTCTCGCCTGTCCGAGCTGAACACCTGGCGCCGGGAGGACGGGAACCTCTTCCTCGGCGCGGGCCTCACGTACACGCGGGCGTTGCACGAGCTCCCGGAGATGCGGGCGCTCGCGCAGGCTTCGAGGTCGGTGGGGTCGCCCCAGATCCGCAACCGGGGCACCATCGGGGGGAACCTGGGCACGGCGTCACCGGCGGGCGACGCCGTCCCCGTCCTCGTCGCCCACGACGGCGAGGTGGTGCTCGGCGCGGCCGGAGATCGCACCCGATCGGTGTCCTGGAACGAGTTCTTCCTCGGGCCGAAGCGGAATGCCATGGCCCCCGATGAGCTGATCCTTGGAGCCCAGTGGAGGGATGCCCGAGGCCCCCAGTCGTTCTCGAAGGTGGGGACGCGGAACGCGATGGTCATCGCGGTGGCCAACCTGTGCCTGGTCATGGACGAGGACTCGAGGACGGTCCGGGTAGCGCTCGGATCGGTCGGCCCGACCGTCCTTCGGTCGCAGGAGGCCGAGGCTTTCGCCGCAGAAGCGTTGTCGCGCGCGGGGGCATGGGACGATCCCTCCGCACCCCTCCCACCGAGCGACCTCGAAGGCTTCGCGGAACGGGTGAGCGGCGCGGCGACCCCCATCGACGACGTGCGCGGCACCGCCGGATACCGCCGGCACGCCTGCCGGGTGCTGGCCGGCCGGGCCCTGAGCTGGGCGCTGGCGGAGCGCGTCGCGGAGGCCCAGCTCGCGTGAGGCCGACGACATGCTGATCCGGGTCAACCTGAACGGCGAGTTGCGGGAGGCCGACGTGTGGCCCGGCGCGAGCTTGTTGTTTGCTTTGCGGGAGGACTTCGGGGTTCGCGGGTCGAAGAACGCCTGTGAGCAGGGTGAGTGCGGGTCGTGTTCCGTGTGGCTGGACGGCGACCTCGTGTGCGCGTGCCTGGTCCTAGCCGCGCAGGCCCACGAGCGAGAGGTGCGCACGGTCGAGTCGCTGTCGGGAACCGGCGAGGAGGGACTGCACCCCGTCCAGGAGGCATTCCTTGAAGCGGGGGCTGTGCAGTGTGGATTCTGCACGCCGGGGCTGGTGGTGGCGGTGGCCGACCTCCTCGATCACGACCCGTCCCCGAGCGAGGCCGCCGTGCGCGAGGCGCTGTCCGGCAACCTGTGCCGGTGCACGGGCTACCAGAAGATCATGGACGCCGTGAGCCTTGCGGCGGAGCGGAAGCGAGAGAGTGACTGGTGAGTCGGCTCCTGATCGATGGCTGCGAGGTCGTCGTGACCATGGACGACGCAGGCACGGAGGTGGCCGGCGGGTCGATCCTGATCGAGGACGGCATGGTGGCGTGGGTGGGCGCCGGTCCGCCCCCAAGCGCGGACAGCGCTGACGGCGGGGCCGCGGGTGCCGAGCGGCTCGACGGCCGGGGGACCGTGGCGGTCCCCGGTCTCATCAACACCCATCACCACCTTTATCAGACGCTCACCCGCGTCCGAGCCCAGGACCAGGGGCTGTTCGGCTGGCTCCGCGAGCTCTACCCGGTGTGGGCGGGCGTCGACGCCGAGTGGGAACGGGCTGCGGCCCGGGCGAGCCTGGCCGAACTGGCGCTCTCGGGCTGCACCACCACCACCGATCACCATTACCTCTTCCCGCCGGGCCGGACTGGCGTCCTGGAGGCCGAGATCGACGCGGCTCGCGAGCTCGGCCTCCGGTTCCACCCCTGTCGGGGCTCGATGGACCTCGGGCAGTCGCGAGGCGGGCTTCCGCCCGACTCCGTGGTGGAAGAGACCGACGATGCGCTTGCGGCCACGGAGGAGGCGGTCACCCGGCATCACGACCCCGGACCGGGCTCGATGCTCCGCATCGCCGTCGCACCGTGCTCGCCGTTCTCCGTGACCGAGCGGTTGATGCGCGAGTCGGCTGAGCTGGCGCGCCGGTTGGATGTGCGAATGCACACCCACATCGCCGAGACCCTTGAGGAGGAGGCGTTCTGCGTCGAGACCTTCGACCGGCGACCGCTCGAGCTGCTCGATGACTGGGGGTGGCTCGGATCCGATGTGTGGCTGGCCCACTGCGTCCACCTGGATGACAAGGACGTCCGCCGGGTCGCGGAGACCGGGACGGGTGTTGCGTGGTGCCCCACGTCGAACCTCCGGCTCGGTTCGGGCATCGCGCCCGCCGTGATGCTCGTGCGCGAGGGAGCCACCGTCGGCCTGGGGGTGGACGGCGCCGCGTCGAACGATGCCGGGAACCTCCTGGCCGAGGCACGTCAGGCGGTGCTGGTCAGCCGGGCCCGCGGCACGTCGGGGGGCCTGTCCGCCCGCGAGGTCCTTCGGGTGGCCACCGGGGGCGGCGCGGCCTGCCTCGGACGTGACGACGTGGGCTCGCTCGAGCCGGGCAAACGAGCCGACGTCGCGCTGTTCCCGGTAGATGACCTGTCCCACGCGGGGGGCGAGGTGGACCCGGTGGCCGCACTGGTCCTGTGCGGGCCCGTTCGGCCCCGGCATCTGCTGGTCGAGGGCCGCGCGGTCGTCCGCGACGGCCGGTTGGTCACGGCCGACGAGGAGGACATCGCAGCGGAGGGGCACCGGGTGGCTCGACGGATCGCCGCGGGGGCCGCCCGATGAGCGTTCGCCTCGGTGAGCGCCTCCGCGGGGGGGTGGGGGAGAGCGTACGCCGGGTCGACGGCGTCCCCAAGGTGAAGGGCGAGTTCGCCTATGGCGGCGACCTGTGGCACGACGACATGTTGTTTGGCCACACGCTCCGCAGCCCGCACCCACGGGCACGGATCCGGTCCATCGACGTGTCCCAGGCACTGGGGGGGCCGGGGGTCCACGCGCTCTTGCTCGCCGAGGACATCCCGGGCAGGAGGACCTACGGCCTGGAGTTCGCCGACCAGCCCGTCCTGGCCTGGGACGAGGTCCTCCACGTCGGCCAGCCCGTGGCCGTGGTGGCCGCCGAGACGCCCGAGCTCGCCCGCCGGGCGGTGGGCAGGATCGCCGTGGACTACGAGGTCCTGCCGCCCGTGACGGACATGGAGGAAGCGCTATCTCCCGACGCGCCGAAGCTCCGCGAGTGGGGCAACGTCCTGCGGCACGTTCGCGTGGTCCACGGGGATCCCGATGTGGAGGCGGACGTGTGGGTGGAGGGCTACTACGAGACCGGCATGCAGGACCAGGCGGCGCTGGGACTGGAGGCGGGGCTGGCCGTGCCCGCCGAGGACGGCGGGGTCGACCTGTTCGTCTCCACCCAATGGCTGCACGTGGACCGCAAGCAGATCGCGCCGTGCCTCGGCCTGCCGGAGGAGAAGGTTCGGCTGTCGCTGGCGGGCGTGGGTGGCGCGTTCGGCTCGCGAGAGGACCTCCACATGCAGATCCACGCATGCATGCTGGCCCTGCACACCGGCCGGCCAGTTCGGATCACCTACGACCGGGCCGAGTCGTTCCTCGCGCACGTACACCGCCACCCGTCGCGGATCTGGATGCGCACCGGCGCGAGGCGCGACGGCCGGCTGGTGAACGTCCGGGCCCGGGTGCTGGTCGACGGCGGCGCGTTCGCGTCGTCGTCGACCGCCGTGATCGGAAACGCGACCACCTTCGCCGCCGGTCCCTACGAGGTGCCGAACGCGCTCCTTGAGGGGACCGCCGTGTACACGAACAACCCTCCGTGCGGGGCCATGCGCGGCTTCGGCGCGCCCCAGGTCTGCTTCGCCTACGAGGCGCAGATGGACAAGCTGGCAGCGACCCTGTCGATCGACCCCGTCGAACTTCGGCTGCTGAACGCGGTGGGGACGGGATCCATCCTTCCCACTGGCCAGATCGTCAGGGGGAGCGCGCCGGTCCGCGAACTGATCGAGCGGGCTCGCGACATCCCGATGCCGCAGCCGGAACGGGCCGGCCTCCGTGAGCCGGTGACCTATCCGGGCGGCGCCGGCAACGTGAGCCGGGGCGAGTCGCTGAAGCGGGGCGTGGGGTTCGCCGTCGGGTACAAGAACGTCGCATACAGCGAGGGGTTCGATGACTTCCACGAGGCCCGGGTGACGCTGTCGGCAGGGCCCAACGGCCCGATGGCCGAGGTGCACAGCGCGGGCGTCGAGTGCGGGCAGGGACTGTCCACGGTGATGGTGCAGGCGGCCATGACCGAGCTCGGCATCGACGACGTGCGGATGCATCTGGCCGATACGCAGGTGGACTCTGCGGGCTCGACCTCCGCCTCGCGCCAGACCCTGATGGGATCCGGGGCCGTGCAGCTCGCCGCTCGTGCCGCGCGGGAGGAGCTGTTCGGGCGGGCCCGTGCCGCCGGGCACCTCGGCGCGCTCTCCATCGAGGACGGGATGATCCGAAGCGACGGCGCCGAGGTCGGCGAGGTCATCGACTTCCTGAGGGAGCCGGTCGTGGCCACGCGGGTGTTCCGGCACCGCACGACGACCGCCATGGACCATATGGGCCAGGGCGACGTCCACGTCATGTTCGCGTTCTGCGCCCAGCGAGCCGTCGTCGAGGTCGACGAGGAGCTCGGGCTGGTCCGGGTGGTCCAGGTGGCCTCGGCCATGGACCCCGGCCGGTCGATCAACCCCCAGGGGGTCGAAGGTCAGAGCGAGGGAGGCACCGCGATGGGCCTGGGCCTCGCGGTCATGGAGGAGATCCAGGTGACGGACGGGATCATCGGGAACGCATCGTTCACCGACTACCTGATCCCCACGATCCTGGACATGCCGCCGGTCGTGACCGAGATCGTGGAGGCGCCCGAGCCCGACGTGCCCTACGGGGTGAAGGGGGCAGGTGAGAACGCGACGATCGTGGCCACGGCGGCCATCGTGTCCGCGCTCCGCGACGCGACCGGACGCGAGCTGAACCGGGTCCCGGTCCGGCCCGACGACCTGGTCGGCCTGGTCCCCCCGGTCACCACGGGCGACCCGCCGCCCCCTCCCGACGTCCCGGGACCCGAGCCGATGCCCACGTTCTTCGGCCAGGACGAGGTGCAGGCCGACATCAGCCCGTCGGGGGAGGGACGGAGATGACCGGCCGCGCCGCGCTTCGAGGTCGCGACTACATCGAGACCTTGGACTGGACGACCGAGGAGATCGACGAGGCGCTCGGACTTGCCTCGGAGCTGAAGGAGAAGTTTCACCGAGGCGAGCCCCATCGGTTCCTGGCCGACCGGACGTTGTTCATGCTGTTCCTGGACAAGTCCACTCGCACGCGGAACGCGTTCGAGGCAGGGATGACCCAGCTCGGTGGGCACGCGCACTTCCTGGACGCCGAGAAGACCCAGATCGCTCACGGGGAGAGCCCGAAGGACATGGGGATCATCTTGTCGCGGTACGGCCACGGTCTGGCCATCCGCCACGATCTCGTCCCGTACGAGGGGAACGCGTACATGCGCGAGGTGGCGAAGTGGGCCGACATCCCCGTGATCAACCTCCAGTGCGACGTGGACCACCCGACCCAGACCCTGGCCGACCTGATGACCTTGCGCGAGCAACGAGGCGGTGACCTCCATGGACTCCGGGTCGCCGTGTCGTGGGCGTTCGCCCCCTCGTACGCAAAGCCGCTCTCGGTGCCGCAGGGCCTGCTGACGCTCCTCCCCCGGTTCGGGATCAATGTGGTGTTGGCCCACCCGCCCGGGTTCGACCTCATGCCGGAGGTCCGCAAGCGCGCGGAAGAGGCGGCGGCGGCCGGCGGCGGCGCCATCACGACGATGGACGATATGGACGATGCCTTCCGGGACGCCGACGTGGTGTACCCGAAATCCTGGGGCCGACTGGACCTGTTCACCGACGAGAAGGCCGCCCTGGCGGATGCGGCCCGATACGAGGACTGGATCTGCGACGCCCGACGGATGTCGCTGGCGAAGTCCGATGCGCTGTACATGCATTGCCTGCCGGCTGACCGAGGGGCGGAGGTCACCGACGAGGTCATCGACGGTCCGCACTCGGTGGTCTACGACGAGGCGGAGAACCGCCTCCATACCGGCAAGGCCCTCATGGCCCTTACGATGGGACCTTGAGCCGACACGCGAAGGGGGAATGAGCCGTGACGGTGGAGCCGCAACATCACGAGCACGATGCGAAGGAGCACGATCACCGGCACTTCCACGTCACGCACTACATACCGAAGGGCGAGGACTGGGCGCACTTGCTGTCCACCCACGAGCACGAGCACAACCACCCCGGGCTCGACCACGTGCACATCCCGCACAAGGACGTGGACGGGGAGCACCGGCGTGAGGCGCACGTGCACGACCACGCGCACCCCACGGCGTCGCCGGGCTAGCCCTCGCCGGCCGCACGAATCTCCAAGCGATGCTGGCGCGCGTCCTCGTCGCGCTTCCAGGCGGTGGCCACGACGAGCATGGCCAGGACCAACGCCAGGTTCCCCACCAGCCACATCGTGGTGGCGCCGGCTCGCTGGTCCGCGAGTGCGGAGGGTCCCCAGGGCGCCGGTAGGGACGCGTACCCGTCGTAGAGGGGTGCCCGCGCCGAGTAGATCGCCAGGGCCAGGAAGGACATGGCGGGCATGGCCAGGAACAGCGAGAGCAGGCGAACCGGGTAGCTCACGGGGTGGGCCGAGGGATCGCGGCCCACGATCGGCCACCAGTAGACGAGCGCTGGACCGAGCCACAGGGCGTGCTCCAGCGCATGGACCCCCCGGCTACGCAGGGCCAGGTCGAACAGCGGCGTCAGGTGGATCACGAACGCCACCCCTACGAACAACGCCCAACCGACCACCGGGTCGGACAGGACGACGGCGGGGACGCTCCGGAGCAGGCGCGAGAGGAGCCTCGCCGTCGGCGGTCGCGTAGAACGGAGCGTGAGCGCGATCGGGGCGCCCAGCGCGAGCAAGGGAGGGGCGAGGAGCGTGAGCAGCAGGTGCTGGACCATGTGGATGGTGAAGGAGGCCTCTGCGTACGCGTCGATCGGCGAGGCCAGGGCCAGCGCGACCACGGCCAAGCCGATGAAGAACGCAACCGCGGAGCGGCGCGGATGAGGAGTCCCGGCGCGTGCCGCCCGGCGAAGGCCCTTCGCGTAGACCCAAGCGGCGGTGACGATCGGCACGATCGCCAGCGGGTTCAGCGTCCAGGAGGTGAGGATCGTCGCGGCGCGGGCATCGGGGGGGACGGAAGGGAGGACCACCGCCATATGCTCGCACGGTCCGAGTGGACGGCGAGACGGAGGCTCGCAGGCCGGTTTGCGAACTCGTTGCTCCCGGCATAGAACCAGGTCATGGCTCAAGCCCCGGCGGCGATCGGCTCCGGCCCCCGGGAGATCGCTCCCATCCGATTCGGCACCATCGTCTTCCTCGCCTCGGAGCTCGTGTTCTTCGGCGGCTTGTTCGCCGCCTACTTCACCCTCCGGTCGCAGACGAACCCGTGGCCGCCGTCGAGCGTGGAGCTCGACGTGGCCCGTCCCTCGGTGGCGACGTCGCTGCTCGTCCTGTCGAGCTTCACCTTCGTGGCCGGCCTGCGAGGGGCTCGCGCCGGGCGTCTCGCGTCGCTCAGTCGGTGGATCGTGGTGACGATCTTCCTCGCTCTGGCCTTCCTAGGCCTCCAGCTGCTCGACTGGGTCCAGGCCGGTTTCTCGGTCTCCTCCCACGCCTACGGCACGATGGTCTACGCGATGACCAGCTTTCACGGGCTCCACGTGATCGCCGGCGTCCTGCTGATGCTGGTCATCCTGGGACGCATGGCGCAAGGGGCATATGGCGATGGGATCATCGATGGGCCCGAGGCGGTGGGGTACTACTGGCACTTCGTCGACGTCGTGTGGATCGGCCTCTACACGACGATCTTCCTCCTTCGGTGAGCCCGAGGTGAGCGCCGTCGCCGGATCCGAGACGGCCGTCCGCAGGCGGATCCTGCGCTACGGCCTGGTGCTCGCGGTGGCCGGACAGATCCTGTGGACGTTCCGGCCCGCGCCCGGCCGGGCGCTGACCGCTCAGGAGACCGCGGGCCAGGCGCTCTACGAGGCGAGCTGCTCGACCTGTCACGGCCTCCAGGCCGAGGGCTCGGGCATCGGACCATCGTTGCAGGGGGTAGGTCCGGCGGCGGTGGACTTCATGCTCAGCACGGGGCGGATGCCGCTCGCCAACCCTGTAGCCCAGCCGATCCGGCAGCCTCCGAGGTTCGACCCCCAGGAGATCGCCGCGATCGTCGCCTATCTGACGGCGATCGCGCCGGGCGGCCCCGGGATACCCGAGGTCGATCCCCAGGCCGGGGATCTCCCCCGGGGGGCGCAGCTGTTCCTGAACAACTGCTCCGCGTGTCACGGTGCCGGCGCCATCGGCGACTCGATCGGCGGGGGCCAGATCGCGCCCTCGCTCTACCCGTCCTCGCCCACGCAGATCGGGGAGGCGGTGCGGGCCGGACCAGGCGTGATGCCGAAGTTCGCACCGCAGGACCTGTCCGACCAGGACCTGAACTCGATCGCGCGCTACGTGCTGTGGCTCCGCGACCATGGAGATCGTGGCGGCCTCCAGCTCGGGCGGGTCGGCGCCGTCGCCGAGGGGTTCGTGGGCATCGTCGTCGGGCTGGGGTTGCTGCTGGTGGTGATCAGGCTGACGGGGTCGAAGACGTGAGGCGCGCGAGCCTCGTCGTCGCGATCGCGTTCGGGGCATCGACGGTCGCGGCCCTGGGGCTGTTCGTCGTGTACATCGCGGGAGGTCAACCGCAGGTCGAAGGGGCCTTGCTGTTCGTGGCCCTGGCCGGGATCGGGGCCGGGCTCATGGTGTGGGCCACGCGGCTGATGACCGGGATCGGTCAGGTCACCCAGTCCCGTCGGTACGCCCCGCCGCCGCAGGAGGAGAAGGAGGCTGCGGCCGAGGCGATGTCCGGCGGGGTCGAGGAGATGAGCCGTCGCCGGCTCCTGTTCCGGTTGTTGCTGGGGGCGGCGGGGGCGCTCGGGCTGGCCGCCATCTTCCCCATCCGCTCCCTGGGCCGGGCCCCGGGAGCCTCGCTGTTCCGGACGGAATGGCGCACCGGCCTCCGGCTGGTGGACGTCGACGGGAACCTCGTCACGCGGGACACGCTGGAGGTGGACTCCTTCACCACTGTGTTCCCCGAAGACGCCGTGGGCTCAGGCGACTCGCAGGCGGTCCTGATCCGGGTTCCATCGGGGTCGCTCCAGCTGCCCGCCGACCGCCTCGCCGGGGCGCCGGATGGGTACGTGGCCTACTCGAAGATCTGCACCCACGCCGGTTGCGCGCTGGGGCTGTACCTGGCACAGGTGTACCAACTCCGCTGTCCCTGTCACCAGTCCACCTTCGACGTGTTGAACGGGGCGCAGCCGGTGTACGGGCCGGCGGCCCGGTCCCTGCCGCAGCTGCCCATCGAGATCGACTCCGACGGTACGATGCGCGCGCTGGGCGACTTCACGGCTCCGGTGGGGCCCAGCTTCTGGGAACTGCCGACGTGATCGTGCGGCGATGGGTGGACGGGGTCGACGAGCGCCTGGACGGCAGCTCGTTCATCAGCAGGAACCTGCGGAAGGTCTTCCCCGACCACTGGGCGTTCATGCTCGGCGAGATCGCGCTGTACAGCTTCCTGCTGCTCGTCCTGACCGGGATCTTCCTGTCCTTCTTCTACCTCGCCTCCGACGAGCCGGTGACGTACACGGGGCCCTACCAGCCGCTCCGGGGCCAGACCGTGTCGTCCGCCTACGACTCGGTGATGCGCCTGTCGTTCGAGGTCCGGGCGGGACTGGTGATGCGGCAGATCCACCATTGGGCGGCGCTCGTGTTCATGGGGGCCGTCATCGCCCACCTCATCCGGGTGTTCTTCACCGGAGCCTTCCGAAAGCCTCGAGAGATCTCCTGGTTGATCGGCATCGGGCTGTTCCTCTCGGGGATCGGAGCCGGGTTCACCGGGTACTCCCTGCCCGATGACGCGCTCTCGGGCGCGGGCCTGCGGATCGCGTACTCGATCGTCCTGTCGATCCCGTTCGTCGGGACCTGGGTCGCCTACCTGTTCTTCGGCGGCGAGTTCCCCGGTCCCGACATCCTCAACCGGCTGCTCGTCCTGCACATCTTCATCATCCCGCTGGTGATCTTCACACTCCTCGGGGCGCACCTCGCCGTGGTGTGGCACCAGACCCACACGCAGTTCCGGGCCTCCGGACGGACCGAGGACACGGTCATCGGCACGCCCGTGTGGCCGAAGTTCGCGTTGAAATCGATCGGCCTGGGCCTCACGACGTTCGGGGTCATCGCGCTCCTCGGCGGCCTGTTCCAGGTCAATCCGATCTGGCTATACGGCCCGTTCGTGCCTTACTCCACGGCCTCCCCCTCGCAGCCCGACTACTACATCGGGTGGCTCGAGGGGCTGCTCCGGCTATGGCCGAACTGGGAGTTCCACGTCTTCGGCCACACGATCGGGGAGCTGCTGCTCCCCGGCCTCGTGGTCCCGGGGATCGTCTTCACCATCCTCGGGTTCTGGCCGTTCCTGGAGGCCCGGGTGAGCGGGGACCACGAGTGGCACCATTTCGCGCAGCATCCCCGAGAGGCGCCGGAGCGAAGCGCGTTCGGGGCCGCCGGCGTGACCTTCTTCGTCGTCCTGGTCCTAGCGGGCGGGAACGACGTCGTGGCGAAGTTCCTGGGGATCGAGGTGGACTCGTTCAACACCGTCCTTCGGTGGACCCTGGTCCTCGGACCCGTCCTGTCCGGGGTGATCACGTATTGGATCTGCCGCGACCTGCGGGACCGGCCCCGGCACCCGTTGTCGGAGCCACCGCGGGTCGCCTTCCGCCGGAACGCCGCCGGGGGGTTCGAGGAGATCGAGTCGGAGTCGCCGGTGGCGGGACGGGCCACGGAGGAGCCAGGCCGCACATGACGTGGGCCGTACGGGCCGGGCGCCGGGCTGGGCCGGCGACGCTCGCCCTCCTGGGGACGGCCTGCTCCGGATCCTTCGGGATGCCCCGAGGAGCCACCGAGCAAGGAGCCGACATCTTCCGGCTGTGGCAGATCTTCTTCGTTACGGGCATCGCCGTGGCCGCCGTGGTCTACGGCCTGATTTTCTGGTCGGTCATCCGGTACCGCCGCCGGCGCTCGGACGAACCCGGCGCGCTCGGCTCGCAATTCCGCGGTGACCACCGGCTCGAGCTCGTATACATGGGCATCCCCATCCTGATCGTCAGCGGCCTGTTCGCGGCGTCTGCCGCCGTCGAGGTCCGGGTGGACCGCGTCTCGTCCGATCCCGCTGTCGTCGTGAACGTCGAGGCCTACCAGTGGGGGTGGCGGTTCGCCTATCCCGGGAAGGGCGTCACGATCGTGAGCCCACCGAGCGGTGAGTTCGTCGCCGGGCCACAGATGGTCCTGCCCGTCGGCCAGACCACCCGGATCGTGCTCACGGCGAACGATGTCATCCATGCGTTCTGGGTCCCGGACTTCCTGTACAAGCACGACGCGATCCCCGGGCGCACGTTCGCCTTCGACCTCACGCCAACCAAGACGGGAACCTTCTACGGGGAATGCGCCGAGTTCTGCGGGCTGAACCACGCGTACATGACGTTCAGCGTTCGCGTGGTTCAGCCGACCGAGTTCGCGATGTGGCTCGCGCAGATGCGGGCCGGACAGGCGGCGGCGTGAGTGTCACGATGGAACGGCCGGTCGCGGCCCAGCCGGAGCCACCGCACCGGGTGGGGCCGGTCGAGCGCCTCACCTCCACCGACCACAAGAACGTCGGGATCCTCTACTGCGTGACGGCGTTCGGCTTCTTCTTGGTCGGGGGAGCGCTGGCCGGGCTCATGCGCGTTGAGCTGGCCGAGCCTGCTCGCCAGGTCGTGTCCACCCAGGCCTACAACACCATGTTCACGATCCACGGCACGGTGATGATCTTCTTGTTCGTCGCCCCGTTCGGGATCGGGCTGGCCAACTACCTCATCCCCCTGCACATCGGCGCTCCCGACATGGCGTTCCCCCGGCTGAACCTGACCTCGTATTGGTTCTTCGCCGGGGCCGGCCTATTGATCCTGCTCTCCGGCGCGGCGTCGACGGGTGGAGGAGCCGCGATGGGGTGGTACGCCTACACCCCGCTCTCCGAGATGCGGTACTCGCCGGGGGTCGGGGTTGACCTGTGGATCCTGGGGATCGTCCTCGTCGCCATCTCGAACGTCATGGGGGGAGTGAACATCCTGACCACGGTGTTCCTGATGCGGGCCCCCGGCATGACCATGTGGCGCCTTCCCATCTTCACGTGGAACATGGTGGTCACCGCCATCCTGGGACTAGTGGCGTTCCCCCCGGCGGTCGCGGCCTTCGCCCTCCTGTTGATCGACCGCCGGCTGGGCGGGCACGCGTTCGACCCGCTCGGAGGCGGCGACCCCGCCCTGTACCAACACCTGTTCTGGTTCCTCGGCCACCCGGAGGTGTACATCCTCATCCTGCCGTTCTTCGGGATCATCACCGAGGTGATCCCGGTCTTCTCCCGGAAGCCATTGTTCGGCTACCTGGGACTCGTGCTTGCGACGATCGCCATCGGGGCGCTCTCGATGGGGGTGTGGGCGCATCACATGTTCACCACCGGAGTCGTCGACAACCCGTTCTTCTCCGCAATGTCGCTGCTGATCGCCGTCCCGACCGGCGTGAAGTTCTTCGCCTGGACCGGCACGATGTGGAGAGGAAAGATCCACTTCACGGTGCCCATGCTGTTCGCCCTCGCGTTCCTGCTGAACTTCCTGATCGGGGGGGTGACCGGGGTGATGCTCGCCTCGGCCCCAATCGACTTCCACATGAACGACTCGTACTTCGTGGTCGCGCACTTCCACTACACGATCATGGGTGGGTCGGTCTTCGCCATCTTCGCCGGGATCTACTTCTGGTTCCCCAAGATGACGGGAGCCATGCTCCGCGAGCGGCTGGGGCGGGTGGTGGCCGTGCTCCTGTTCGTCGGGTTCAACCTGACGTTCTGGCCGCAGTTCGTCCTGGGCCTTCGGGGCTTCCCCAGGCGATATGTCAGTTACCCGGCGGACATCGGCTTCGACACGCCGAACCTCGTCTCCACGGTCGGCTACGCCGTGATGTTCGCCGGCGTGGTCGTGTTCCTCGCCGACGTGGCGGTGTCGATCCGAAGGAGGGTCCCGGCGGGAGACGACCCGTGGGGCGGGAACTCGCTCGAGTGGGTGACGACCTCGCCTCCGCCCGAGCACAACTTCGACGCGCTCCCGCAGATCCGCTCGGAACGCCCGGCCTTCGACCTGCGCCACCCGGAGCTCGCGCCGTGAGGACCAGCGCGTGGATGATGCTGGCGCTGTTCGGCTACGGGGCGATCTCGGGCACGATCTACTGGTTCGTCACCTACGAGCCGGCCGGGACGCTCCTGCTGTGGTCGTTCTCGCTCATGCCGCTCATCGTGGCCGGCTACCTCGTGCTCCACGGAGGCGTGCGCGTACGAACCCCGGCTGATGATCCGGAGGCAACGCCGGACCGCGTGGCCGGCCAGGAGCTCGGCACGTTCCCGGCGGCGAGCACCTGGCCGGTGGTCCTGGTCCTGGGGTCGATCACGGTCGGGGCAAGCTTGGTGTACGGCCTGCTCCTGTTGCCCGTGGGCCTGGGCGCCATGGCCCTCGCCGTGCTGGGCCTGATGCGGGAGAGCCGAGACTAGCCGCTCGGGGAGGATAGGGGAGGGCGGCGCGCGAGCCGACTGGCTGGCCCGCCTGGATTCGAACCAGGACTAACTGATCCAGAGTCAGTCGGGCTACCGTTACCCCACGGGCCA
>WNGA01002488.1_pt1 | contig 28116 bp, 22 predicted proteins | sample 5400061 | NCBI WGS metagenome assembly WNGA01 (sample SAMN13153366, study PRJNA577476) | soil metagenome | isolation source: 100 cm soil or saprolite under grassland replicate 2 | place: USA:California | collected 2016-06-15
TGCCCCGCCGCGAGATCGTCCCGCCCACCGCCCAGCAGATCGACAGGCTGCTGACGTCGGCCGAGGCTCACGGCGACAGGCTCGGCGTACTCTGGTCGGTCGCGTTCTACTCGGGCTGCCGCCAGGGCGAGCTACTCGGGCTCCAGTGGACCGACCTGGACCTGGCCGGAGGCATGCTGACGGTCCGCCGGACGCTCACCAAGGCCACCCGGGGCGTGCCGAGCTACGGCGAGCCCAAGTCCGCCACGTCGCGACGCACGGTCAAGCTCGCCGCGGACGCGGTAGACGCGCTGCGCGCCCACCGTGATCGCCAGAACTTCGACCGCTCCAAGCTGGGCGACGCCTACGCGCCCTACAACCTGGTCTTTGCCACGGCGTTGGGCACCGCGTTCAACAACAGCGAGGTGTGCCACCGGTTCAAGGATGCGCTCGAGCGGGCGAAGCTGCCCAGGTCGATCAGGTTCCACGACCTGCGCCACGCCAGCGCTACGGCCATGCTGGACGCCGGGATTCACCCAAAGTCCGCGTCAGCGCGGCTCGGCCACAGCACGATCGGAATCACGATGGACCTGTACACTCACGCCATGCAGGAGCTTGACGCCGACGCCGCCGACAAGCTCGGCGAGGTCCTAAGACGGGTTCGGACTGCCCGTTAGGGGAGTAGTTAGGGGACCAGACATCGAAGGCCCCTCCGGGAGATGCTCCCGGAGGGGCCTTCCTATCTGGTGCCGAAGGCGGGAGTCGAACCCGCATGGGGTTGCCCCCAACGGTTTTTGAGACCGCCGCGTCTGCCATTCCGCCACTTCGGCGTCGGTCCGCATTGTACCGCACGGCCCGCCGATTTCAGCGGCGGCGCCGAGCGAGCTGACCTGTTTGCTCGGAGCTCGGCGCAGCTTACCTGGTGTAAAAGTGGCCACCGACTGGGTGAAGCCCTCACCCCTCACCCCATCACCCCGACCCTCTCCCAGAGGGAGAGGGAGGGGTTTTGCCGTCTCCCGGCGCTGGCCCCTCCTCGTCGTCCTGCTCGGTTCGGCGCCCAGTCAGCGCAATCACAGCCCACGCGACCAGCAGCCCAACGACGACCATGACCAGCTCGTCCCAGCCGTCGCCGTGCAGAAGCGCCGCGCTCACGGGCCTAACATTCGCATGAGTCGCCAGAGGTCACCGGCCGCGACCACCCGGCCTTCGCGCTCCAGCTTGTACAGGTGAGCCCGCACGTTACGCGCGGCCGAGTTGTGGAGCGCGGCCGGCACCTCCACATACAGCCGCTCGACGATGGCGCGAACGGTCTGCGCGCCAGCCTCGAGCGCCGCGAGTATCTGTCGCTCGCGAAGGTCACGATGCTCGACGTACTCGCGGACCTTCTCGGCGGGGTCCTCCACGACCGGCCCGTGGCCTGGAAAGATCCGCCTGGCCCCCAGCCGGCCGACGAGCCGCAGCGAATCCATGTAGACGGCCAGGTCCCCGCGTCCATCACCCACGACCACCGAGCCGGCCCCCAGGATCAGGTCGCCGGTGAACAGCGCCTGCTCCTGTTCCAGGAAGTAACACACGTGCTCAGGGGTATGCCCGGGCGTCGCCAGGGCGCGGATCGGGATCGCCCCGACCGTGATCAGCTCGCCATGTTCGAGTGCCTGATCGACCTGGGGCAGGTCGCGGTGGCCGACGATCGGCGCGCCGAGCCGCTCGCGTAGGCGGACCGCCGCTGGCAGGTGGTCGGAGTGGCGGTGGGTCACCAGCGAGAGCACGAGCCGCCCGCGGGCGGCGATCGCCGCGACGAGCGCCTCGACGTGCTCCGCCAGGTCAGGGCCGGGGTCCACGACGACCACGCTGTCCTCGCCCACCACATAGCTGTTCGTGCCGCTGAGCGTCATCGGCGACGGGTTGGGCGCCACAAAGCGGGTCACCAGATCGGACAGCTGCTCGCCGCCTACCACGCCCCCTCCACGTTCGCAATCCACTCGCGGCCCCGCTCGTCGAACGCCGGCTGGACGGTCTGAATTGGCTTCTGGCAGGCGAAGCGCAGCGCCTCGTCGACGGACCCGACGTCCGCGAGCAGCCTGAGGTGCTCGGCCGTCACGAAGACGATTCGGATCTCGCCCCGCTCGCGCCGCGCCAGCGCCTCTTGAGGGGCAAGCCAGTCCCCCTCGGTCGTCTCGATCTGGCAGTGGAGGGCGGTCTGGTCGGGCGGCATGGTGGCCACGAAGAAGCGGGTGTCGAACCGCAGCGGTGAGACGCTCGGCGTGATCCAGTGCGAGAAGTACACGAGCCGCTCGGCCGCCGCGATCAGGCGTCCACGCTCCAGGGTGTCGGCGAACGTCAGTCGTCCGGCCTGGAGCGCCTCCCGTTCGACCTGGGCCGGGGCAGCGCAATAGACCTCCGCGTCGGCGCTCGCCGCGCTCGCCGTCTCGTCGTACGCCAGCAGCACGCCCGCCTCTTCGAAAAGCTCGCGCAGGGCCGCGAGATGAAGACCGAAGCTCAGCTCGGGCGTCGCCGGAGGCACACCACCCCGCTCCGCCAGCCGCGCATGGGCGGCCGCCGGCGTCAGGCCAGGCGTCCTGGCCATGACTCGCTCTGACATGTCATCCGCGCTTACCGTGCCGCCCGGAAAGACGTAGGCGTTGGCGGCGAAGCGGCTACTGGCGCTCCGCCGGACCATGAACACCTCCACACCGCCCGATGAGCCTGGCCGCACGAGGATCACGGTCGCAGCCGGGCACGCCGTGGCGGGGACGTCGGCTCTGGGTGGGCCGTCACCCAAACCGACTCGCCGTCCGCCGACGACCTGGCCGGGGTCCGCCATCAGCCCACTCGTACCAGGACCTGGCCGGCTTCCACTTTGACCTCGTACCTGAAGGCTCGCCAGCCCACCTCAGGCCAGACGTTGCGCCCACTCCTGGCGTCCCACTGCCAGCCGTGCCAGGGACACACGATCGTGCCGCATTGGATCACACCCTGGCCGAGCGGACCTCCAAGGTGCGGACACTGGTTGTCCAGGGCGTAGAACTCGCCGTCGAGGTTCACCAGCACAATGTTGCGGTCATCGGCCACGACCACCTTCATGGCGCCCTCTGCGAGGTCGGCAGCGGCGGCGACCCTGACGAAACGCATGCGCCCGGCGGTAGCTCGCCCCCCGGGCTAGGCGACGGCCTGGTCTTGCTCGGCGTGCTCGAGCTCCTCGAGCAGCTTCGTGGCCGCCACGGCCGCCGTCGTCGCGTCGCCGACCGCGTTGGTGATCTGGCGCACGAACTGCGAGCGGACGTCGCCCGCCACGAAGATTCCCGGCTGCGAGCTCTCCATCTTGTCGTCGGTGATCACGAACCCGAGTGGGTCGCACTTGATCGGGTCGCGGAAGATGTCGCTGGACGGCTTGAAGCCGACGTAGATGAAGACGCCCCCAACCTCCAGTTTGCCGACCTTACCGTCGATGGCGTCGCGCGTCCTGATCCACTGAACCTCGCCCTCGCCGCCGATCTCCCCGACGACCGTGTTCCAGACCGCCTCGATCTTGGGATTGTTGAACATTCGCTCCTGGAGGATCTTCTGAGCCCGCAGCTCATCGCGGCGATGGACCAGGTAGACCTTGCTGGCGTAACGGGTCAGGAACGTCGCTTCCTCGACGGCCGAGTCGCCACCGCCCACGACCGCCAGGATCTGATCCTTGAAGAAGGCGCCGTCGCAGATGGCGCAGTAGGAGACCCCGCGACCAGCCAGCTCAGCTTCGCCAGGCACGCCCAGCTTGCGCGGCATCCCGCCGCTGCACACGATCACCGCTTTCGCCTCGTACTCGTCGCCCTCTTCGGTCCGCACCCGCTTGCGCGCGCCCTCGGTCCAGATCTCGCTGACCGTCCCGTAGGCCATCTCGGCGCCGAACTTGAGTGCGTGCTCCTCGAACAGGCGGGCCATCTCGTGGCCGGTGATGCTCGCGAAGCCAGTGTAGTCCTCGACCAGCTCGGTGTTCAGGAGCTGGCCACCAGGCCCCATCTTTTCTAGCACCAGCGTGCTCAATCGAGCCCGCCCGGTGTACAGCGCCGCCGTCAGGCCGGCCGGCCCGGCGCCAACGACGATCACGTCATAACTCTTCATGCACCTAACCCCCCAGCCCCCTTCCCTAAAGGGAAGGGGGAGCATGTTGAGGCGTTCCCATCCTAAAGGGAAGGGGGAGCTGTAGCCTCGGGGTCCCTATCGACGTAGTATACGTATTCGCACAACGATTCACGGTCGCGCTGCATTCCCCGGGCCGGCCCCTTCGGCGGGAGGGACGGCCGCACCCCAGAATCGGCGGTCAGCGGGCGAGAACCAGCACCCCGGTGTAATTGTGGACGCGGTTACGGCCCGCCAGCGGCGCCAGCTCGGCGTTACCAAAGAACCCCAGCAGCGGCAAGGCATCGAGCCGGTCACGGATCATGGTCACGTCGTGATCGGCCTGGCCGTATAGCGCACGCCCGCGCCCGAGACAGTTGAAGTACAAACCGAACCGCGGCGGCTGGTCATCTACCTGGGGTGCCAGCTCGTCCAGCATCTGAGCCAGGTCCTGGTGCGCGGCCTGCGCGTCACGAAGCTGGAACTGGACACTCTGGCCGACGCGAATCGAGTCGCCCACCGCGATCGCGCCGCTCTCGGGGTCCATGCCGACGATGTTGCGGACCAGAAAGTCGCCTCGCCCAAGCGTCGGCTTGTACTCGTCGGCGACCAAACCGATGAACATCCCGCCTCGCAAGCGGGCCCGGTCCGCCTCGGGCAGCGCCTCGATCGCCTCGCGCAAGACCTGGACGGCCGGCCGAAAGCCGATCTCGCGAATGACGTTGCCCTCACCTCTGGTGACCAGCAGCGGCTCGCCGAGCGGCTGGCAGCCTTGAGCCACCCCAACCACGAGCGATAAGTCCGCACCGACGTTGATGCCAGCCAGGCCATCCTGCATGAGCTCGCCACCGCACCACTCGAAGGTCTGCGGGCCGATCGGCGAGCCCGAGGCGGCCGCGCCAACGATCATGGGCCCATCGGGCCGGTCGAGCGCCTCGACGACGGCGGACGGACTGGCTGCCAGCCCGGCCAGCAGGACGACCGCGCTCGCCCGATCGGTCTGCGCCTTGACGCCGCGGGCGAGGAGGCCGATCTGGTCCCGATCGACCGGCGCCAGCCAGGCCGACAGGCTGTCCTGCACGCCTCCAATCGCCATCAGGCCCAGGGCTGGGCTGCCCTCGATCTCGCCGGCCTCCGAGATCAGCCCGCTCGCGCTGCAGCCGACGATCCGGTCGGTCCCGCAGGTCTGTGAGATCTGCTCGTGGAGCTGTCCAAAGCCGCCCAGATAGTGCGGCGTCGCGAACAGGATCACCAGATCGGCTGACCGAAGCCCGCCGGCTTGCATCGCGGCCTCGGCCGCCTGGCGCGCGGCCAGGCTGGGCGGCATCGCCGACGAGACCCCGGTGCCCGCGGTTCGCCCCGTCGCCTGGCGCGCCCGCCTCTGCCTCATTATGGCCCGGATTGTATCCCGCGCCCGGCCCATCTTTCGGCTCGGTCAAGCTGCTACTATCAGGCAATCCTCACCGAAGGGAAACGAGATGCTGCACGAGCTACGCGTCTACCACGTCGTCCCGGGCAAGCTGCCGGCCCTCCTCACGCGGTTCGAGACGATCACCACCAAGATCTGGGAGCGGCAGGGCATCCGCCAGGTCGGCTTCTGGACCGCGGACATCGGCACCAGCAACGTGCTGATCTATATGCTCGAGTGGGAGAGCCTGGCGGAGCGCGAGCAGAAATGGTCGGCCTTCCAGGCCGACCCGGAGTGGAACACGAAGCGAGCCGAGACCGAGAGGGACGGACCCCTGGTGGCGCGGGTCCGGAACAGCATCCTCCGCCCGACGCGGTTCTCGAAGATCCAGTAGGGGCCCCAGCGAGCCCTCACCCCCCAACCCCCTCTCCCAAGTTTGGGAGAGGGGGCAGGGAACAAGTGCGCTTCGCGGGGTGAGGGCCAAGTGGTGAGCGCGACAAATCGCGGCCCTACTCGTCGCGGGGGTAGATCTGGACGCGGCGGTACGGCTCACGGCCCAGGCTGCGTGAGCCCAGGTTGTACTGCTCTGCGAGCTGGTGCTGCAGGCGGCGAACATACGCGCTCTGGGGCGAGAGCTCGATCGGCCTGGAGTCCTCGAGCACGCGCGAGATGGCGTCCTCGGTCTCCTGGAGCGCCGAGGTGGTCGTGACAGTTGGGCCAGTCGGGCCGACGTCCATTTGGACGACCCGCGCCAGGCCCTCCTCGATCTGCCCGCCACTGTTGCTGCGCAGCACGTAGATCGGAGTGCCCGCCGCCTCCGCGTCGCGAAGCGCCTGCGGCTTGCGGCGGTAGTAGTTCTTCAAGGTCAGCACGACGTCCGCATCGGCGGGATCCGTCGTGACCACGAGCGGCAAGCGCAGGCCGCGGATGAGCTGCTCCATCCTGGAGCGGTTCACGCCGTACGGATAGACTCGCAGCAGCTTGCCGCTCGCGGCCCGCTCGCCGATGGCTCGCGGTGGCTCGCTCTCACGGCCTCGACCCCAGCCGAACGAGGCGGGTGTGGTGACGCCGTCGTCGAGCACCCCGCCGGGCAGGCCGGCCAGGGAGGCCGGGCGCCGAGCGGGCGGCTGCTCGACCCGAACTTCGCCGCTCTCGTCACGATACCGAACGGCAGCCGCTCGCGGTTGGCCCCGCAGTATGGCGTCGACCACCTCGGCCACGTTGTCGTGGACGGCTACTCGGCTCCAGTTCTGGATCTCGATCACCACGTCGAACGTAGGCGGCGCCTTGCGCTCGAGCACCGATTTCTGCGTGCCGCGGCGGCGAGCTTCCTCGTCGCCCAGCGTGACCGTCTGGATACCCCCGAGCAGGTCAGCCAGGGTCGGATTCAGCATCAGGTTTTCGAGCGTGTTGCCGTGCGCTGTGGCTATGAGCTGCACGCCGCGCTCGGCGATCGTCCTGGCCGCCAGCGCCTCTAGCTCCGTACCGATCTCGTCGATCACGATGACCTCAGGCATGTGGTTCTCCACCGCCTCGATCATCACCGCGTGCTGCATCGTCGGCGTGGCGACTTGCATCCGCCGCGCACGGCCGATCGCCGGGTGGGGGATATCGCCGTCGCCACCGATCTCGTTGGATGTGTCGACGATGATGACGCGCTTGCCCAGGTCGTCGGCCAGCACCCGCGCCGCCTCGCGGAGCAGGGTGGTCTTACCCACTCCGGGCTTGCCCATCATCAAGATGCTGCGACCCGATTCGACCAGGTCGCGAACGATGGCGATGGTGCCATAGACAGCCCGCCCGACCCGCGAGGTCAGGCCGACGATACGCCCCTCACGGTTGCGGATCGCCGAGATCCGGTGCAGCGTCCGCTCGATCCCGGCCCGGTTGTCGTCGCCAAAGCTCCCAATCCGCTGGATGACGTAGTCGAGGTCCTCCTCGGTGACCGGATGGCTGCTCAGCAGCAGCTCGCGGCCCGGGAAGCGCGCCTCAGGCTCGCGACCGAGGTCCATGACCACCTCGAGCAGCTCGTGGCGGTCTGCCATGCTTCCGAGCGGGTCGCAAATGTGCGGCGGGAGGACAGCAAGCAGCGAATCGAGGTCGTCGGTGACGCGCTGCTCGTAAGAGCGGCGTGGGTACTCAGCCGGTTGCGCCATTATCCGCCGATAATCTTAGCAGGTACGAGCTTTGGCTCTGAGACGCGGACGGCGAGCTGCCTGACGTAGATGTCGTATTGACCCGCCAGATCGAAGCCGACTCGCTCGAGCGCGGAGCCGAGCCCGGCCTGGTACTCGCGGACGGCCGAATAGACCAATGCTTTCTCGCTTACCTGGAGCAGGGCGTAACCGACGAAGCGATCGATCAACGATTCGTACTTCGGGTCGACCATAAATTCCAGGTACTGACTCTTCTGGCCGTACACCACTTCCAGCCAGCCGGCCAGTCCCTCCCCTAGCTCCCAGACGTATTGATGACGGTCGCCGATGAGGGATGGCGCCCACCGCTTGCGCCCCCGATGCAGCGCCGACCACTCCTCGTAGCTCATCGCCTCGGCCGACCGAACGACGGCCGGGACAGCCGCGTTGTAGAGCTGAAAGAGGGCGTGCTCGTCGGCCCTGAGTCGCGGCCGGCCCTCGAATCGATCCGTCTTCGAGACCTTGAACGGTGGGCTGAGGCGATAGACCGACGACGTCGTGTAGCGCTCGAAGCCGGCCCGCCGGGCGACCTCGGCACCGGCAATGCCGCTTGGCGCCTCCATGAAGACCCGCAGCGCACCGGTCGCCGCGGCCTCGTGGCAGAGGCGGTCCAGCAGCTCCTCGGGCCGACCGTTCTGGCCGTTCACGGCGTGAAGGTGCTCGACGTCCCAGACCAGTCCGCCGTAACGAGCCCGCGCCACCGCCAGTCCCACGATCCGCCCGTCGTCCACCGCGACCCAGGCGCGGCCATGAGTGGCGCGCTGGCCAAGCGACTGCCAGAGCGTCTGGTGCACTGGCAGGTGGCCGCTCTCCGGCTGGACCTTGGGCCAGGTGTGGGAGGTGATCTCGCTGCCTGGCGCCTGGCGCAAAGACAGGGCCAGTCCGACCAGGTCGGTCGGACGGAGCGGGCGTATCATGCGATGTCCGTCCACACGAGGCTGCGGACTTGATTCTACTATATATTCCCTGGGGGCGGTCCGCAGGGCGGACCGCCCCCAGACGTATAATCGCCACAATGGCGTCTTTTGACTCCACCGTGGTGTCGGCCGACCATTCGTCAAAAGCGGGCGGCCGGCTGGCCGATCTGCTCGTCGGTCCGGTCTTTGCGCTGCAGTTCCTCACGCTCGTCCCGCCGTTGGTGCGGCGCGAGGCGCGCGTCGGCGAGCTCGGGGCCTCGGAAGCGTTCTTCCCCCTGGTCGGCCTGGCTCTTGGAGCGCTGCTGGCGGGCCTCGGCGTGCTGCTTGCCCCGTTTCTCGCTCAGTCCGTCCGCGACGTCGTGCTGGTGGCGATGCTCGCGGTGATGACGGGCGCGCTCCACCTCGACGGGCTGGTCGACACTTTCGACGGACTGTTCACCGGGCACACCCCGGGTGAGCGTCTTGCAGCCATGCGTGACCCACGGGCCGGAGCGTACGGCGTTGTGGCGGTCGTGTCCGTGCTGCTCCTCAAGGTAGCTGCGTTGGGAGCACTGTCGGGGCCGGCGCGGCCACTGGCCCTCATGCTGGCTCCATGCCTTGGCCGCTGGACGATAGTCCAGGCAACCTGGTTTTTCCCCTACGCCAGGCCCAGCGGGGTTGGGCGAGCATTCAAGGACGGCCTTCGCCTCGCGCACGTACTGCTCGCCGCGGCGATGGCGCTCGCGGCGGCGCTCTGGCTTACGGGGCCGCTCGGACTGGTCCTGTTCGGCGGCGCGGTCGCCTTCACCGGGCTTGCGGGGCGGGCCATGGCAGCCCGCCTGGGTGGCCTGAGCGGAGACACCTACGGCGCCCTGTGCGAGCTGGTCGAAACAGGCGTCCTGCTCGCTCTAGGTATGGCGTTCTTGAGCACGGCCAAGTGACGAATGATGGCTGAGCCCGCGGCGGTGTTGATGGTCCAGGGCACCGCCTCCCACGTCGGCAAGAGCACCCTGGTGACGGCGTTGTGTCGGATCTTTCGCCAGGATGGTCTGCGGGTGGCGCCGTTCAAGGCCCAGAACATGGCTCTGAACTCGTTCGTGGCGATCGAGGGCGGTGAGATCGGGCGCGCCCAGGCGGTCCAGGCCGAAGCGGCCGGCGTCGAGCCATCGGTCGACATGAACCCGATCCTCCTCAAGCCGGAGGGCGAGGCCCGATCGCAGGTCGTCCTCGAGGGGCGGGCCAGCGGCTCGCTCGGGGCCGCCGATTACCATCGGGCGCACGAACGATTCTGGCCGGTCGTGGAGGCGGCGCTGGCCCGCCTGCGATCGCGCTTCGACCTGGTCGTGATCGAGGGCGCCGGCAGCCCCGCCGAAGTGAATCTTCGCTCTACCGATCTGGCCAACATGCGGGTCGCCCTCCACGCGGGGGCCCCGGTCTTGCTGGTGGGCGATATCGAACGAGGGGGCGTGTTCGCCTCGCTGCTGGGCACCCTCGAGCTGTTGCAGCCCCAGGAGCGCTCGCTGGTCTGTGGCCTGGCGATCAACAAGTTCCGCGGCGACCTGTCAATCCTGCTGCCGGGGCTCGAGCTGCTCGAGCAGCGGACCGGCGTCCCAGTCCTCGGCGTGCTGCCCTTCCTCCCTCACCTCGACCTGCCAGAGGAGGACTCGCTGGGGCTGGATGGCTCGCGGGGGACCACCGAGGGGCCGGGCCTGGACCTCGCGGTGGCGCGGCTGCCGCGGATCGCCAACTTCGACGACTTTTCGCCACTGGCGGCCGAGCCGTCGGTCCGCCTGCGTTATGTCGACGACTCGCTGCGGCTCGGCCGCCCGGACCTGCTCTTCATGCCAGGCACGAAGACGACGGTGGCCGACCTGGCCTGGCTTCGCCAGACAGGCCTCGCCGATGCGACCGTCAGGCTGCGCGAGACGGGCACGCCGGTAGTGGGAATCTGCGGCGGCCTTCAGATGCTCGGGCAGCGCATCCTCGACCCGCACGGCGCCGAATCACCTGTGCCCGAGACAGCCGGGCTGGGACTGCTGCCCGTCGAGACGTCATTCGCCACCGTCAAGCGGACCTGCCGCGTGCGCGGCCGAGTGGCCACTCGCCGCGGCCCGCTGGGGTCGGCGTGTGGCGCCGAGCTGGCTGGTTACGAGATCCACATGGGCCAGACCACGATCGGCGGGCAGCTCGAGCGACTCTTCGCGATTCACGAGCGTTCCGGCCAGACGGTCGACGATTCCGACGGCCTGTTCTCTCCCGACGGCCTGGTCCTGGGGACCTATCTGCACGGGCTGTTCGAGAATCCACCCATCCGGGCCGCGCTGCTGGGCTGGCTGTCCGCGCGTACGGGTCGGGCGCCGGCGCCTGTGGCAGCTCCGATCGACCGTGAGCGCCAGTACGACGCGCTGGCTGACGCCGTTCGACACTCGCTGGACATCGCGAGGCTCAAGTCTGCCTGTAATCTGGCTTGACGACCGCTCGATCCACGTACGCCCGGGCATACAATAGGCCCGGCCTGGCCCGCCCCGAGGCGCCGACGCAGCTCTGAGCCTTGGCTGCCGCGGACGGCGGTGATTACAATGTGCGAACGAATGTTCGGTTGGCGGATGCCTTGAGGATCCTCGGCGTCGATCCCGGTCTGACTCGGACCGGCTGGGCGCTCGTCGTCGCGGATGGACACGCATATCGCCTGCTTGGGGCCGGCGTCGTGGCGCCGCCGCCAAAGGGAGAGCTGGCCACGCGACTGGCCGAGGGATATCGCCGCTTCACACTCGTGCTCGAGGAATGCAGACCCGATCTGATCGTGATGGAGGATGTGTTCACCGCGCCGCGCTACCCCCAGGCGGCCCTGAAGATGGCTCACCTGCGGGGGGTGCTCTGCCTGGCGGCGGCGCTGGCCAAGGTGGACGTGGTGTCGCTGACCGCGACGACCGTCAAACGGCGGCTGACGGGGAATGGCCACGCCTCTAAAGAACAGGTCCAGCGCATGGTGTTCGAGCTGTGTGAGGTCAGAGCAGGCAAGATGCCAAGCGATCTGAGCGACGCCGTGGCGCTGGCGATTGCCGGATTGCACCAGGCCAGTTCCCTGCCACATTCGCTGGCGGCTGCCAGATGATCGCTGCGCTGCGGGGCTGCTATCGGGGTCGAGGCGCAGACGGAATCGTCGTGGACGTGGGCGGGATCGGCTACGAGGTTTTCCTGCCGCCTGTCGTCGAGCAGGGGCTGGGACCGCTGGCGGATGGCAAGCCGCTCGATCTGAAGATCGCCTACGTGGCTACCCGTGACCAGCCCACCCCGGTCTTATACGGCTTCGCGACTGACGAGCAGCGCCAGTTCTGGATGCTCCTGCGATCGGTGGCTCGAGTGGGGCCCAAGGGCGCCGCGCGCGCGATGGTCCTGCCGATCGGCCGAATCGCCCAGGCGATCGTCGAGCAAAACACGCGCCTGGTCGACAGTCTACCCGGCATCAGCGCGGCCGGGGCCGAGAAGATCGTGGCCACGCTTCGCCAGAAGGTCGGCTCGTTCACGGCGCTCGAGCCTGCCCCGACTCCGGTTCCTGCTACCGACGAAGAGCTGAAGCGATTGGCGGTCGATCTGCTCGTCGAGATGGGGATCAGGCGACCGGACGCAACGCGTGATGTGACCCACCTCCTGGCCACGAGGCCCGAGCTGCGGACCGTGGAGGATCTGGTCGTGGAGTACTTCCGCCAGTGAGAGCCCCCGCCTGATGGCCGCCGACCGACTCGTCTCGCCACAGCCTCTCGTTGACGACGAAGGCCTGGCGACCTCGCTTCGCCCCTCCTCGCTCGACGTGTTTGTCGGGCAGGCCCAGGTCAAGGAGCGGCTGGCCATCGCCATCGCCGCGGCCAAGGAGCGCGCCGAGCCACTTGACCACGCCCTCTTTCATGGTCCACCGGGGCTGGGCAAGACCAGCCTGGCCCACATCATCGCCAACGAGATGCAGGGCAAGCTCGTCGCGACGTCTGGACCAGCCCTGGAGAAGACGGCCGACTTGATGGGCATCCTCACCAACCTGCACTTCGGTGACGTGCTCTTCGTCGACGAGGTCCACCGCACTCCCCGTTCGATCGAGGAGTACCTCTACCCCGCGATGGAGGACTTTGCCGTCGACTTCGTCCTGGACAAGGGCCCATTCGCCAAGGCGATCCGGCTGCCGCTCAAGCGCTTCACCCTCGTCGGCGCTACGACCAGGGCGGGGTTGCTCTCGTCGCCTCTGCGCGACCGTTTCGGGCTGTATTTCCATCTCGACTTCTACGCGCCGCCGGAGCTGGAGGCTATCGTCCGTCGCTCGGCCAGCCTGCTCGACGTGAAGGTCGAGCCGGACGCCGCGGCTGAGCTGGCCCGCCGCGCGCGAGGCACGCCCCGGATCGCCAATCGGCTACTCAAACGAGTCCGCGACTTCGCCCAGGTCAAGGGCCACCCGACGGTCTCGCTGGAGGTCGCGTCGGACTCACTGCACCTGGAGGGTGTGGACGAGGAAGGCCTGGACGAGCTGGACCGCAAGGTGCTACGCACCATCTGCACGCGGTACGATGGCGGCCCGGTCGGGATCGAGGCGCTGGCCGCCACGCTCCAGGAAGAGACCGACACTTTGACCGATGTTGTCGAGCCCTACTTGCTCCAGGAGGGCTTCATCATCCGCACCTCGGCCGGCCGCAAGGCGACCCCCAAAACGTACGCCCACCTCGGCCTCGAGCCGCCCCGCCGCCCCGGCCAGCCCACGCTGCCACTATAAGCCGCGCTGATCCAGCCGAGTTGCCCGGGTCAGCCTCCTCCCGGCGGTTGCTGTCGAGCTCCGTGCACTTGACCCGCGCTGCCCGCCCAGGTATCCTTGCCAACGTGCTGCACGGCACGCTTTGACAACTCCATAGCGCTCCTCGGGTGGCCCCAGGATGGGGGCAGAATAGGGAAGGCGGTGTAAGTCCGCCGCGGTCGCGCCACTGTAAACGAGGAGTCGTCCAGCATTCCGCCACTGCTCGCCTTGGCGGGTGGGAAGGCGCTGGACGGCGACGATCCGTGAGCCAGGAGACCTGCCCGAGCGAGCCTGGGTAGCCGCTCTTCGCTGTAAAGAGCTCGCCCAACGCGGCAGCCCGGATGGCCATTATGGCCGTCTCGATCCGCCGCCTTGGCCACGGCCTCCGAGCGCGTCTAGCGGCGCTTCGGAGGTTTTTTCTTCCGGAACTGGAGGAGAGCCGATGGCTGGAACGAGGAAAGAACGGCGCGGGCTGGTGATCGTCAACACTGGCAACGGTAAGGGCAAGACGACTGCCGCGCTCGGCCTCGCCGTACGAGCAGCCGGGAACGGCTTCCGGGTGCTGATCATCCAGTTCATCAAGGGCCGCTGGAAAACCGGCGAGACCCAGGCCCTCAAGGCGCTGGCGCCCCGGATCGAGCTGGTCCGCATGGGCAAGGGGTTCACGATCGAGCGGCTGCGCGACAAGCGGATCCCAATGGAGCAACACGCCGAGGCGGCCGCCCAGGCATTCGCCAGGGCAGGCCAGGCGGTCCGCTCGGGTGAGTACGACATGGTCGTTCTCGACGAGCTGCTCGGATCGATCAAGGCCGGACTCGTCCGCCTGGACGATGTCCTGCAGTTGATCCGCGACAAACCACCGGCCGTCCATCTGGTCATAACCGGGCGGGGCGCGCCCGAGGCCCTGGTCGACAGCGCCGATCTTGTCAGCGAGATCGTTCCGATAAAACATCCGTTTCAGCAGGGGATCAAAGCTCAGCGCGGGATCGAGTTCTGAAGTGATCCTCTTCCTGAGCACGGCCGACACGGACCTGCTGGCTCTCAGCCACGCCCTGGGGGAGCCCGCAGCCGAGGGCCTGTTGGTCCGAGCGGCCAACCCGGCCAGCCTGGCCACGAAAGAAGCGGCCGAGCGCTACCTGGACCGAGAGCTGCCCGCGGCGCGCGTCGTGATCCTGCGCCTGCTGGGCGGTAAGCGGGCTTTCGAGCCAGGCTTCGAGCAGTTGGTTGGCGAGTGCGCCGCGCGCGGCGTCCCGCTGATCGCCATCCCGGGCGACCAGGCGCCGGACGTCGATCTGCACGCAGCCTGCACAGCCGAGCCCGCCGTCGTGAAGGCCGTCTTCGACTACCTGCTTGCTGGAGGCGTCGCCAACCTTGCCAACCTGCTCCGCTACCTGTCGGACCAGTACCTCGGTACCACCCTGGGCGCCGAGCCACCCACCGACGTGCCGTGGGAGGGCGTTTACCACCCTGACTGTATCGCTGGTCTCAGCCCGGACGAGTATCTGGCGGCCAGGAGACGCGAGGATCGAGCGATCGTAGGCGTGCTCTTCTACCGCGCTCACTGGATGAGCCGGAACCTGAGCTTTGTCGATGCCCTGATCGGGCGGCTCGAGGCGGCCGGCTGCACACCGCTACCGATCTTCTGCTACAGCCTCAAGGGCGGCCCGGACGGCGTGCCGGCGGTCTTCCGAGATTACTTGCTCGACCCTGACGGAAACGCCCGCGTCGACGCGGTCGTCAACACTCTCAGCTTCTCGATGGGCCAGGTGGAGGTCAAGGGAGTATCGGTCGCCAGTGGCTGGTCGGTCGAAGCGCTCGATCGGCTGGACGTTCCGGTCATCCAGGCAATCGTGTCGACCAGCACGGAGGCGCAGTGGGCGGCGAGCGCGGCCGGCTTGAGCCCTATCGACACCGCGATGAATGTGGCGATGCCGGAGTTCGACGGGCGGATCATCGGCGTCCCGATCTCCTTCAAGGAGGAGGCTGCCGAGGATGCGCGGCTGGGGGCCCGCCTGATGCGCTACGCGCCCGCCGCCGACCGGATCGACTTCCTGGCCCGCCTGGCCGCCAACTGGGCGCGGCTGGGGCGGACTCCGAGCGCTGAGAGGCGAGTGGCGCTGATCCTCAGCAACTACCCGACCAAGAACGCCCGCATCGGCAACGCGGTCGGGCTGGATACGCCGGCCTCGGTCCTCAACATCTTGCGGGCCCTCCGCGACGACGGCTACTTCGTCGGCGAGCTGCCCGAGAACGGAGATGAGCTAATCCATCAGTTGATCGACCGCTGCTCGTACGACCGTGAATTCCTGACAGAGGCCCAGATGGGCCGCGCGCCAGGGCGGCTGAGCGCAGCGGCCTACCTGGGCCTATTCGAGGGCTTTACCGGATCGGTCCGCGAGGAGCTCTGCTCGGCCTGGGGTGAGCCGCCCGGCCAAGTGTATCGGCACGCCGACGAGCTGATCGTGCCGGGCCTGCGGTTTGGCAACGTGTTCGTCGGCGTCCAGCCGCCGCGTGGCTTCGGCGAGAACCCCATAGCCATCTACCACAGCCCCGACCTGACGCCGACTCACCACTACCTGGCCTATTACGGCTGGCTGCGCGACGAATTCGGCGCTCAGGCGATCGTCCACGTCGGCAAGCACGGCACGCTGGAGTGGCTGCCAGGCAAGGGCCTCGGGCTGTCGGCGTCCTGTTACCCAGAGGTGGCGCTGGGCGATCTACCGCACTTCTACCCGTTCATCGTCAACAACCCCGGCGAGGGGGCCCAGGCCAAGCGGCGCGCCCACGCCACGATCGTCGACCACCTGATCCCCGCCATGACCACCGCCGACAGCTACAACGAGATCGTCCGCCTCGAGCAGCTCATGGACGAGTACTACCAGGTCCAGACGCTCGATCCGAAGAAGGCGCCAATGGTCCGCGACCAGATCTGGCAGGCTATCCTCGAGGCGCGGTTTGATCGTGACCTGGACCTCGACGGGCGGCCGCGTGACGACGAGTTCGACAACTTCGTGCTCCACGTCGACGGTTACATCTGTGAGCTGAAGGACGCCCAGATTCGCGACGGGCTCCACACCCTGGGGCAGGCGCCGCGCGACGAGCAAGAGATCGGGCTGCTGCTGGCGCTGACCCGGCTGGATAATGTCGACGCGCCTAGCCTGCGCCGAGCGCTCGGCGAGGCGCTCGGGATGCGCTACGACGACCTCCTGGCCGATCGGGGCGCGCCGCTCAAGGGCAACGTGCCCGCCGCGCTCGCCCGAGTCGGCGACGACGATCCAATCCGCAGCAACGGCGATGTCCTCGAGCGGCTAGATCGCCTTGGCCATGCCTTGCTGGCCGAGCTTCAGGCGGTAGGCTTCGCGCCCCGAGCTGTCGGCCCGCTCGTCGAGCGCTGGTTCCCAAGTGACGGCCAGGTGGTCCGCGAGTCGCTGGAGTACGTCACCCAGACCCTGGCGCCCAATCTGGCCCGCACCTGCGACGAGATCGCCAATCTGCTGCGCGGCCTGCGCGGCGGCTACGTGCCGGCCGGCCCGAGCGGCGCGCCGACTCGCGGCCAGGCGAACGTGTTGCCGACGGGGCGCAACTTCTACTCGGTTGACCCCAACACCATCCCCTCGCCCAACGCCTGGCAGGTCGGCCGAGCGCTCGGCGACGGCCTGTTGGCCAAGTACCTGGCCGAGGAAGGCCGGTACCCCGAGTCGGTCGGCATCGTCGTGTGGGGGACCTCCGCGATGCGGACGCACGGCGACGACGTGGCGGAGGTCCTTCACCTACTCGGGGTCAGGCCCATCTGGCAGCGCGAGAGCCGCCGCGTGCGGGGCCTCGAGGTGATCCCGTTCGAGGAGCTTGGCCGTCCCAGGATCGACGTCACGGTCCGCATCAGCGGCTTTTTTCGCGACGCATTCCCCAACCTGGTCCAGTTGATGGACGACGCGGTCACCCTGGTCGCTGGGCTTGACGAGTCGCCGGAGCAGAACTTGGTGGCCGCCCACGTCCGCGCGGAGGCGGTCCGCAAGGAACTCGCGGGTGCGGCGCCGGAAGTGGCTCGGCGCTCGGCCAGCTATCGTATCTTCGGCAGCAAGCCGGGCACCTACGGGGCCGGGATCCTGCCCTTGCTAGAGGAGCGCAACTGGAAGACGGACCAGGACCTGGCGACCGTGTATCAGGCCTGGGGCGCCTTCGCGTACGGCCGTGACGTGTTCGGGGTCGAGGCGCCGGACGAGTTCAGCGACCGATTCGGCGGCATCGTCGTAGCCGCCAAAAACCAGGATAATCGGGAACACGACATCTTCGACAGCGACGACTACATGCAGTATCACGGCGGCATGATCGCCACCGTCCGCGCGCTGAGCGGGCGGAACCCGCGCCAGTTCTTCGGGGACAGCGCGAATCCGGAGCAGCCCAGGCAGCGCGATCTGGCCGATGAGGCGCGGCGTGTCTTTCGGACCCGGGTCGTCAATCCCAAGTGGATCTCCGGCATCAAGCGGCACGGCTACAAGGGCGCGTTCGAGCTGGCTGCGACTGTCGATTACCTGTTCGGCTACGACGCCACCGCCCAGGTGATCGACGACTGGATGTACGAGCGCGTAACCGATGCCTACGTGTTCGATCCCGAGCTGCAGCGCTTCTTCGAGGAGAAGAACCCTTGGGCGCTGCGCGGCATCATCGAGCGCCTGGTGGAAGCGATGGAGCGCGGGATGTGGCAGGCGCCACCTGAGGACATGCGCGCCCGCCTGCAGCAGCTCTACCTCGATCTGGATGGCCAACTCGAAGAGAGGGATGAGGAATGAGGGACGAGGCATGAGCAGCTTACCGGCAACGTCCACCCATTCCTCATTCCTCATTCCTCATTCCTCGTCGCGGCCCGTCTTTCCATTCACGGCGTTGGTCGGGCAAGAGCGAATGAAGCGGGCGCTGGTGCTGAATGCGATCAACCCGCGCCTGGGGGGCGTCCTGGTTCGGGGCGAGAAGGGCACGGCCAAGTCGACGGCGGTGCGAGCGCTGGCGAATCTACTTCCCGAGATCAAGGTGGTGATCGGCTGCCACTACGGCTGCGACCCGACGCTGTGCGACGAGCTGTGCGCCGACTGCCGTGGCCGGGCGCCAGGCGGGACCGTGCTGCCAACCGCCGCGCGTCGGGTGCCGATCGTCAACCTGCCCGTTGGAGCCACCGAGGACCGTGTCACCGGCGCGATCGACATCGAGGAGGCGATCTCCAAGGGCGAGCGGCGATTCGAGCCGGGCCTGCTAGCCGCCGCGAACCGCGGGATTCTCTACGTCGACGAGGTGAACCTGCTCAACGACCACCTCGTCGACATCCTGCTTGACGCGGCCGCGATGGGCATGAACTACGTCGAGCGCGAGGGGATCTCGCTGTCCCACCCGGCCCAGTTCATCCTGGTCGGCACGATGAACCCAGAGGAGGGCGACCTGCGACCCCAGCTGCTCGACCGTTTCGCGCTGGCGGTCGAGGTCCAGGGCCTGCCGGACCAGCCGCGGCGCGCGGAGGTAGTCCGTCGGCGCATCGGATTCGAGGCCGATCCGGCCAGCTTCGTGGCGGGCTGGGAGCCCGAAGAGGAGGCCGAGCGGGCCCGCATCCTGCGAGCTCAGCAACTGATGCCCGCGGTCGTCCTGGACGAGCGGATGTTGGACCTGATCACGCATCTGTGCTGCGACTTCCAGGTGGACGGGCTGCGGGCCGACATCGTGATGTACAAGACCGCCGTGACCCTGGCAGCCTACGCCGGCCGCGGCCGGGTGACGGAGGAGGACGTCCGCGACGCGGCCGAGCTGGCGCTGCTCCACCGTCGACGCCGCCAGCCCTTCGAACAGTCTCGCGTGGACCCCGAGGACATCGAGCGCGCGATCCGGGAGCAGGGGTCGGGTGACGGGGGGCCAGGAGCCAGGAGCCAGGGCCCAGGGGACGGGGACCATTCCCGGTCCCCTGAACCCGAGAAGCGCACTTGTTCACGGCCCCCGACCCCTGACCCCCAGGACCGGGTCTTCGCGGCCGGCGACCCGTACACGGTCCGCCCGCTCGAGCCGCCGGCCGGTCGCGATGAGCGGCCGAGGCGACCGGGTCGGCGCAGCCGAACGCGGACGCGAACCAGCGGCGGCCAGTACGTGGCCGCGGCGCTGCCCGGGGAGTCGGTTCACGACGTGGCCCTGGACGCGACGTTGCGGGCCGCAGCTCCCCGCCAGCCGGCCCGCCGCGCGGCCAACCCGACTGGCCCCGCGCTCCAGGTGCGGCGCTCAGACCTGCGCGAGAAGGTCCGCGAGACGCGGACCCGGAACCTGATCCTCTTCGCCGTCGACGCCAGTGGCTCGATGGCCGCGCGCCAGCGCATGGTGGCGGCTAAGCAGGCGGTCCTGTCGCTGCTGGTCGATGCGTACCAGAAGCGCGACAAGATCGGCCTGATCGCCTTTCGCGGCCCGCGGGCCGACCTCCTCCTGCCGCCGACGACATCGGTGGAGCTGGCCGAGCGCCAGCTTCAGGCTCTGCCGACCGGCGGGCGGACCCCGCTCGCGCATGCTCTGCAGCTTGGGCTGCTGACGGTTCAGCGCCACCGTGCGAGCCATCCTGAGGACGTTCCGCTCCTGGTCCTGGTCTCCGACGGGCGTCCGAACGTGTCGCTGAGCGGCGGTGCCGTCGGAGACGAGGCGCGCCTCCTGGCGGGCGAGCTGCGAACCCAGGGCATCCAGGCTGTGGTCGTCGACACGGAGAGCGGGCCGGTCCGCATGGGCCTGGGCCGCGACCTCAGCGTTGCGCTCGGTGGCCGCTACTTGCCAATCGAGCGGCTTCGCGCGGGTGACCTGGTCACGGCGGTGCGGGGCTCCGACTAGTCGGAGCGCCTGAGGTGAGGCCGCCGAGCGTGGCATGAAAGCACTGGTGATCGCCGGGACGGCAAGCGGCGTCGGCAAGACGACAGTCGCTACCGGTCTGATCGCCGCTCTCCGCCGTCGCCGCCTGGTCGTCCAACCGTTCAAGGTTGGACCGGATTACATCGACCCGACCTACCACCAGGCCGCGGCCGGCCGGGCGTCTCGCAACCTCGACTCGTGGATGCTGTCGCCCGACGCGGTGCGGGAGCTGTTTGCGCGGGCCGGCGCGGGAAGTGACATCGCGGTCGTCGAGGGCGTCATGGGCCTGTACGATGGCAAGTCGGGCGGCGCCGAGGTGGGCAGCACGGCCCACGTCGCCAGGCTGATCGGGGCCCCAGTCATCCTGGTGATCGACGCCGCCAGGATGGCCCGCAGCGCGGCCGCGCTCGCGCTAGGCTTCCGCAGGCTCGACCCCGACCTAGATCTGGCCGGCGTCATCCTCAACAACGTCGCGACCGCCGTCCACTACGCTGCCGCGGCCGAGGCGATTGAGCGCGAGGCCGGCCTGCCGGTCCTGGGATGGCTTCCCCGCAACTCGACCTGGCGCTTCGAGGAGCGCTATCTCGGGCTGGTTCCGACGTCCGAGCGCCGGCTCGACGCCCAGACACTCGAGCGGCTCGCCGATGCGATTGCCGAGGGGATCGATCTGGGCAGACTGTTGCGGATCGCGTCGCGCGCCAGGCAGCCGAGCCACCCGAGTCCCGTGGTCTTCCCAGGCGAGCCCCGGCCGCGCCTCGTTCGAATCGCCGTGGCGCGCGACGAGGCGTTCAGCTTCTACTACGAGGACAACCTCGACCTGCTGCAGGCGTGGGGAGCCGAGCTTGTGCCGTTCAGCCCACGCCGAGACGAGCAGTTCCCCTCGGACACGTCGGGCGTGTACATTGGCGGCGGCTTCCCGGAGCTGCACGCGGCCGACCTTGCAGCGAACGAAGGTCTGCTGGCCGATCTCCGGACCCGAGCGCGGGCTGCGATGCCGATCTACGCCGAGTGTGGGGGCCTGATGTACCTGGCCGAGGGCCTGGTCGACGCCAGCGGCCAGCGGCACGGGATGGCCGGGCTGCTGCCGGGCTGGAGTGGGCTCCAAGGCGGACGTCTGACGCTGGGCTACCGTGAGCTCCAGGCCCGTCGTGACTCCGTGCTGACCCGGGCCGGCGAGCACTTGCGTGGACACGAGTTCCACTGGTCGGCCGGCGATCCGCCCGACCAAGTCCAGGCCGCGTATGACGTGGTCGGCGACACCGGGCGGGTGGAAGGGTACGTCGCCGGCAACGTCCTGGCGTCGTACATCCACCTACACTTCGCGACCGACGCGCGCCTGGCGCCGCGGTTCGTCGAAGCAGCCACGGCGTGGCGCCGCGCGCACGATCCTGGACGAAGCGAAGGATGTGTCTCCGCCTTCCCGCCCAGCAGCGGGAAAGACCCAAGGTCACATTGTCATCCTGAGGACAAAGAAAGCCAGGATCACGAAAGGGCTGACACAAGCCGAGCCGGCCCGCTGCTCCGCCGCTATGGTATGCCACCCGACCGGATCGAGGCGCTCAGCCTGCGTCGGCTGGGCGAACTGCTCGGCCAGCGCCTGCCGCCAAAGGAGCCCGAGCGGTCGCTGGTGGCCCGGCTGGTCTACGCGGCCGGCGACGTGGCTCTGGCCGAGCAGGTGGCGATCTCAGGCGACGCGATCGGGGCGGCGCTCGCGGCCCTGCACACGGGCGCGTCGGTCGTCGTCGACGTGCGGATGGTCGCCGCAGGGCTCAATCACGCAGACCTGGCGAGACTCGGGTGTCCCGTGCTGGTAGCGGTGGATACGCCCGGCGGGTCCGAAATCGCGCTGGAAGAGAGGATAACGCGCGCCGCGGCGGGCATGATCGCGCTGCGCGAAAGGCTGGACGGGTCGGTCGTGGCCGTCGGCAATGCGCCAACCGCTTTGCTGGCCATCCTTGACCTGGTCGACGCGGGCCAGGCCCGGCCAGGGGTGATAATCGGGCTCCCGGTCGGATTCGTGGCGGCGACTGAGTCGAAGGCGGCGCTGCTGAGCTCGGGAATCCCGTGCCTCGCGGTACGCGGGACCAGAGGAGGCTCGGGACTGGCGGCCGCAGCGCTCAACCATCTGCTGCGGCTGGCGTCGTCAGCACAACTCGCGGTCGAACGACACCATGACGCTTGAAGACGAGGAGACGTTCACACCGGTCAGACGGCGCGGGCTGCGGACGGGCTTTACGACCGGGGCCTGCGCCACGGCGGCGGCGGTCGCTGCCGCGCGCTGGCTGCTGCGCGGTGAGACCACACCGGCGGTCACGATTCACCTGCCGGCTGGCCGTGACGTGAAGTTCGAGATCGCCAGCCGCTCGCGCGAGGCCGACTGGGTCATGTGCTCGGTCATCAAAGACGCCGGCGACGACCCTGACGTCACTCACAAGGCCGAGATCCGGGCCAGGCTGTGGCGGCCGAGCCAGCCCGGGCTGACGCTCACGAACGGCGTCGGGGTTGGGAGAGTCACTCGCCCGGGTCTTGGGCTCGAAATTGGCGGGCCAGCCATCAACCCGGTCCCCAGACAGATGATCGCCGAGCACCTCGAGGGGCTTGCGGGGGACGTCATCCGTTCCGGCGGTCTCATGATTGAGCTCTCCGTGCCAAACGGCGAGGCCCTGGCCAAGAAGACCCTCAACGGGCGACTCGGCATCGTCGGCGGCCTATCTATCCTGGGCACAACTGGGATCGTCGTTCCCTACTCGACAGCGGCCTGGCGCGCCAGTGTTGGCCAGGCGGTCGACGTGGCGGCCGCGACCGGTCAGATGCACGTCGTGCTAAGCACCGGCGGCACGAGTGAGAAGTTCGCGCAGCGAATATTCGACTTGCCCGAGGTGGCGTACGTGGAGATGGGCGAGTTCACCGGCTATGCGCTCAAGCGATGCGTCCAGCACGGGATCAGGGCCGTCACGCTGGTCGGGATGATCGGAAAGATGTCCAAGATTGCGCTCGGCCACTTCATGACCCATGTTGCCAGCAACCAGGTCGACCTGGTCTTCCTGGCCGAGGTAGCACGCGAATGCGGCGCCTCGCCTCGGGTCGTGGAGGAGATTCAGGGCGCGAACACGGCCCGCCACTTCCAAGAGATCGCCCTGCGCGAGGGGCTGCACCGGGCTTTCAGTCGCGTCTGCCAGCTGGTCTGCGAGCGCAGCGACGCGCTCGTGAACGGCGAGCTGACCCTCGACTGCATCATCTTCGACTTCGACGGAACGGTGCTCGGTCGAGCCGCCCCGCCGGTGGGGGTGGCGTGAGCGGCCACGACCGCGTCGCCATCGTTGGCGTCGGCGACGATGGACTGACCAGCCTGGGGCCGCGCGCCAGAGAGCTGGTGCAGAGCGCCGAGCTGCTGTGTGGTGGCCATCGCCACCTGGCACTGTTCTCGGAACACCCGGCCCAACGGGTGACCATCACGGGCGACGTCGACAGTCTGGTCGAGCGGATCAGCGCTGAGCTCGGCCGGCGGCGGGTAGTGGTGCTGGCTTCCGGCGACCCGTGTTTCTTCGGCATTGGGCCGATCCTGGCCACCCGACTCGGTCGAGAGCGGGTGGAGATCGTGCCGAACGTGAGCTCGGTCGCCCTGGCGTTCGCGCGCCTCGGCGAGTCCTGGCACGATGCAACGGTTCTATCGGCTCACGGGCGTGCGCTCGGGCCGGTCGTGGGCCGAGCACGCGGCGCCCACAAGCTGGCCATCCTGACGGACGAGGTCAACACACCCGCGGCGATCGCTCGGGCGTTACTCGAGGGCGGCATCGAGGACGCCGAGGCATGGGTGTTCGAGCATCTCGGTGGGGCCGGCGAGCGCTGCTTTCGCGGCCGCCTGAGCGAGCTGGCGGGCGAAGACTTCTCGGACTTGAACGTGCTGGTCGTTCTGCGCGCCAGGCCGGGCGAGGTCGATCAGGCCTTCGGACGGCCCGAGCGGGAGCTGCTCCATCGGGATGGCTTGATCACCAAGGCCGAAGTCCGGGCTGTTAGCCTGAGCAAGCTGCGCCTTCGACCAGACTCTGTGGTGTGGGACATCGGGGCTGGCAGCGGCTCGCTCGCAGTGGAAGCGGCTGGGCTGGCCCCCGATGGCGTGGTGTATGCCGTCGAGCGCTCGGCCGAGCAGGTCGAGCTGCTCCACAAGAACATCGTCGCGCTCGGAAGGACCGGGCTGGTTGAGGTGGTCCATGACGAGGCGCCGGCCGCGCTGGCCGAGCTACCAAGCCCTGACGCCGTGTTCGTCGGCGGAACTGGCGGTTCGCTGGCCGCCATTTTGGACCTGGCATGCGAGCGCCTCTCACCGGGCGGCAGGATCGTCATCAACCTGGTGACCGTCGAGCGCCTAGCGACCTGCATTCAATGGGCGACCAGTCATAACCTGGTGGCCGACGTCGTCGAGGTCTCGATCTCGCACGGCTCCGAGATCGCCGGGCTGACCCGGCTCGTGGCCAACAACCCCGTCTTCGTCGTGACGTTCGAGCGGAAGGCGTGAGCGGACGCTACTACCCCTCCCCCCACCCCCCTCCCCCACGGGGCCCACGGGGAGAGGGGGAGTCGACTCCCCTCTCCGCGCCTGGGAGGGGTCGGGCGAGCGGCACTCTCATCGGCGTGGGGGTTGGGCCGGGTGATCCTGAGTTGATCACCCTCAAGGGTGCGGAGGCGATCCGAAGCGCGGACGTCATCTTCGCTCCCACACGGAGAGCGGGCCAGACCAGTGACGCGCTCAGGATCGCGGAGTGGCTGGTCGACGCCGCTCGCCAGCAGGTCGTCTGCATACCGTTCCCGGATGAGGCCAACGACGACGGCTGGCGCCAGGCGTGTGACGCGATCGCCGCCGCTCTGGACGGCGGGCAGCGCGGGGTGTTTCTGGTGGAGGGCGACCCGAGCCTTTACAGCTCCTTCGGCCACGTCGCCAAGGCGCTGGCCGGGCTCGCCCCTTGGCTGCGAGTCGAAGTGGTAGCGGGGGTGTCCTCCCTCTCCGCCGCGGCGGCTGCGGCTGGCATGGGCCTGGCCGACGGTGGCGAACGGGTCGCCATCCTCCCAGCCAACCACTCTCTCGACGCGCTGGAAGAGACACTACGCGCCTTCGAGTCGGTCGTCCTGATCAAGGTTGGCCCGGTGCTGCGAGAGGTAATCGAGCAGCTGGACCGCCTTGGGCTAGTCGACAAAGCCATCTACGTCCGCCGCTGCGGGCGGCCGGATCAGCAGGTCGTCCACGATCTGCGCTCCCTCGCCTCCAAGCCACCCCGCGACTACTTCGCCCTGATCATCGTTAGACGGAGCGGCGCTTGAGCACGGTCCGCCAATTCGGGCCGGGCATGGTCGTCTTCGTCGGCGCGGGACCTGGCGACCCGGAGCTGCTCACCCTGCGCGGCAGGCGAGCCATCGAGCAGGCCGACCTGGTCATTTATGCCGACTCGCTGGTCCATCCTGGCGTCGCCGCCTTCGCGCGGTCGGACGCCCAGGTGATCGGCAGCTCGACCCTCACCCTGGAGCAGATCGTCGAGCGGATGGTCCAAGCGGCCCGTGCCCACAAGCTGGTGGCCCGCGTCCAAAGTGGCGACCCGTCGATCTACGGCGCCATGCATGAGCAGATGGTCTTGCTCGACCGGGCCGCGATCCCGTACGCGGTAGTGCCGGGTGTGAGCTCCGTCTTCGCCGCCGCGGCCGCGCTGCGGGCGGAGCTGACTGTCCCCGACCTCGCTCAGACCGTCGTTCTCACCCGCCTCCCTTCGCGGACGAGTGTCCCGGATGGCGAGCGGCTTCGAGACGTTGCCAGCCACGGCGGAACGGTCGTCCTGTTCTTGAGCATCGGCGTCATCAGTCGGGCCGTCCAGCAGCTCCTGGCCGCCGGCTGGTCAGAGGACACACCGGCCGCCGTAGTGCACCGGGCCACCTGGGAGGATGAGCTGGTGTTGCGAGGGACTCTGGCTGACATCGCATACCAGGCCCGCTCGGCCGGGCTGGCCAAGCAGGCGATCGTCCTGGTCGGACGGGCGCTCGATCCGGCCCTCCGCCAGGTCTCCGCCCCGAATCGATCGAACCTATACGACCCAACGTACAGCCACGGCCGCCGCCTGGCCGTGGGCCGCGGGACAAGGGGCGCTCAGAAGTGAGATACCACGGCATGCGTAGTAAAGACCCTGACCTGTTCTGTCATCCTGAGGAGTCATGAGCCTTCGGCCCATGACTCCTCGGGATGACAATGGGGCCTCGAGTTGACGGTCGCGATCGTCGCCATCACGAGGGGTGGAGCGCGGCTCGGAGCGGAGCTTGCCGCGGCGCTGGGTCAAGACGTCGAGCTGCACGTGGCCGAGCGCTGGGCCTCTGGCTTGGGAGCGGCGGCGAAGCCGTTTCGCGGACCGCTGGCCGAGTATCTGGGCGGCCTTTTCCAGCGAGTCGACGGGCTCGTCATGGTCTTGGCGCTCGGCGCGACGGTGCGGTTGATCGCGCCACTCCTCTCGAGCAAACGTGAAGACCCGGCCGTCGTCGCGGTCGACGAGAGCGGCCGTTTCGCCATCAGCGTCGTTGGCGGCCACGGAGCAAAAGCTAACAAGCTAGCCGAGCGGATCGCCGACGCCATCGCAGCCACGCCGGTCATCACGACCGCCAGCGAGAGCCTCGGCTTGCCGGCTATCGACCTGCTCGGAGAGGAGCTGGGCTGGAAGCTCGATGCTTCAGCCGCCACCGTGACGACGGTCAGCGCGGCTGCGGTGAACGGCGAGCCGATCGGTGTATTTCAGGACGCGTGCGATCCGGCCTGGAGACGCGCGGCGCCGGAGGAGTGGAGGCGGATGGCCAACCTGGACGAGCTGGCTGCCTGGGGCGGACCTGGCATCGTCATTACCGACGCCGCGCTGGACCACTGGGCGCCGTATCGCGATCGCTGGGTCGTCTACCGCCCGCCGACGCTCGTGCTGGGAGTCGGCTGCAGCAGTGGCGTTACCGCTGGCGAGATCGAAGCGCTGGCTCGAGCTGCGCTGGTCGAGGACGGGCTGTGCTGGGACAGCCTTGCGTCCGTCGCAACCATCGATCAGCGGCTCGAGGAGCCCGGCCTGCGCCAGTTCGCCGACCAGGCGAGGCTGCCGCTGCACGGCTTCTCGAGCGAGCAGCTCGCTGCTGTCAGCGGGATGCCGAGTAGCTCGGCCCAGGTCGCCCGTCTCGTCGGCGCGCCCGGCGTGTGCGAGCCGGCGGCTGTCCTCGCGAGCGGCGACGGCGAGCTGGTGGTCGCCAAACGCAAGTCGGCTCGGGCGACTGTAGCCGTCGGCCGCCGTCCCGCGACGGCTCACGCGCCGGCAGTCGGCTGCCTGGCCGTGGTCGGGCTCGGGCCTGGCCGACTCGACTTGATGGCTCCGCTTGCGCGTCGGACGCTTCGACTGGCGGACGTGATCATGGGGTATCGCGGTTACCTCGAACCGCTCACGGCTGAGCTATCCGGCGGGGAGTTTCAGGCTTTTGAGCTGGGCCAGGAGGTCGAGCGGGCCCGGGCGGCGATCGAGCGCGCTCGAAGAGGAGAGCGGGTCGCCCTCGTGTCGAGTGGGGATGCCGGCGTGTATGGCATGGCCGGTCTCGTCTTCGAGCTGTTGGAGGGCCAGGACGGTGCGCCATGCGTTGAGATCATCCCGGGCATCACGGCCGCCCACGCTGCCGCCGCCCTGCTCGGCGCTCCACTGATGCTCGACTTCGCGGCGATCAACCTGAGCGATCTGCTCGTGCCGTGGGATGCCATCGAGCGCCGTCTCGAGGCCGTGGCCGCGGCCGACCTCGTGATCGCCCTGTACAACCCCGCCAGCAGCCGCCGGCGCGAGCCGCTTGCCCAAGCATGCGATGTGCTCTTGCGGCATCGATCGCGCTCGACTCCTGTCGGCCTGGTCC
>WNGA01007441.1_pt1 | contig 28115 bp, 22 predicted proteins | sample 5400061 | NCBI WGS metagenome assembly WNGA01 (sample SAMN13153366, study PRJNA577476) | soil metagenome | isolation source: 100 cm soil or saprolite under grassland replicate 2 | place: USA:California | collected 2016-06-15
CTGGCACGATGGGCAAGCGGCCCGCAGAGCGTTCTGGCCGACGCGTGGAGCGAGATCGACCTCACGCACTTCGATGCATTCCAGAGCGAGACCATCCAGTGGACGTTCGTCCCCGAAGGCTTGTTGCCCGCACACACGTCAGGTCAAGGCTCGGTGGAGCTCGGATTGGAAAGCCAGGCGCTGCCGCCGCACGCGCTGGCTTCGACCGGCGCAGTCTCATACGAGTCGACGAGTCTGTCGACCCTGTTCCGCCTTCAAGGGGCGCGGCCTCTCGTCTGGCCGAACCTCCTGCTCTACATGCCTTGTGCGCGGCAACCACGCCTCGACAAGGGCGTCGTCGAGGTGCCGACCGTGCTCGTCGCGCACAGCGGCTTCTTCCCACTCGAGTTTCTGACCTCTCCGTTTCATGGTCTCGTCGACCTCTACACCTTCCGTGACCTCGGCGTCGCGGACTCGAGGGTGGATCCGCAAGGAGTCACCGTTCTCTGGGTCGAGCGGCGAATTCCCGGCGCCGCGGTTGCGCGCGCGCAGGCCATCGACTCATGAGACTGCCTAGATGAGCTCAGCCACTGAAGCCGGCACCGGAGCTGGGGCCCATCCTGTCGCCAGTGGTGCTCGTAGCGGACTCGTACTGGGCATCGCCTCCGGGGTCTCGATCGTCGCTGCCTATGTCTTCCTCCTCGCGGCTGGCCGCATTCTCGGCTCCGAGGACTACGGGTCGCTCGCGGCGCTGCTTGGCCTGCTCGCCGTCGTCCTCATTCCTGCGGGCGCGCTACAGATGGCGGTTTCCCGCGAGATCTCGAGACACGTTGCGTCCGGGGACTCCGCCGGTGCGTCGCGGCTCGCGCGAGGGACGCTGCGCCTCTCACTGTTCGCAACCTTGCCACTGCTCGTCGTCGCGTTTGTGCTCGCAGTGCCGCTCGCGCACGTGCTCCACATCCACTCCATCGCCTTCGTCGTGCTCGCCGAGAGCACCCTCGCCACGGCATTGGTGTTCCCGCTCGCAATGGGCGTGCTCCAGGGCATGCAGCGATTCCATGCACTGTCCACGCTGTACGTCCTGCCGTGGCTGGCGCGCCTTGCCGTGCTTGCCGTGGCCGCCTCGGCGGGATACCGCCTGGGCGGCGCGCTTCTCGCCACAGTCGCGGGGGCAATCGCGGGCACGGCCTTCGCACTCGCTCTGATCCGCGAGCAACTGCGCGGGGGAGCCGCCCTGCCCCGTGAGGAGCTCGTCTCATTCCTCCGGTATCTGAGGCCCGTCGCCGCTGGGCTCGTTGGGATAGCACTGCTCACGCACGTCGACATCCTCGTCGTCAAGGCGCGCTTTTCCGGGGACGAGACCGGTGCTTACGCCGCAGCATCCGCCTTCGCGCGTGTCGGGTTCTTCCTGCCGGCGACGATTCTTGCCGTCCTCTTTCCGCGAACGGCGGCACGTCAGGCGCGCGGCGAGGAAACCGAGGACATCCTCGGGCGTTCGCTCCTTGCAACCATCGCGTTCTGTGGCGGACTGGCGCTTTTCTATGCCGCTGCCGGTGTTGGCCTGGTCGCGACGACGTTCGGGCCCGACTTTGCGGAAGGCGGGAGGATCCTCGCGCCCTACGCGATCGCGATCGGTCTCTTCTCGGTTGCCCAGGTGTTCGTCGGCTACCACCTTTCACGCGGCGAGACGCGCTACGCGTGGATCGTCGCAGGCGGCGTCGTCGTGCAGATCGCCGCTCTGTCGACCGTGCCTTCCAGTCTCCGCGGAGTCGTCTGGACCAACCTGGCGATCGGCGTAGGGCTCATCGTCGCCCACGAGCTCTTCGTCGGCTCGAGCGTTTCGGCGATCCGCAAGGGGCTTGGCTACGCGCGCGGCCTGTCGACCGCAGTGCGGGCCGTGCTTCCCGAGGCGATTGCGGTTCTCGGGGTGGCGACGTTGTTCGTCTGCGCTCTCTTCTCGCCCGTCGTCATTCATCTCGGGTCGACGATCGTTGGATCGCTCGGGTCCGACTCGACTGGGTCGGTTGCGTGGTTCTGGCAGGCGCGCCACGAGAGCGGGTTTCACCTCCTCGGCTCGACGCATCACACGCTGACCGGAGCACCGTTCGGCTGGGACGACACGAACGCGCTGAATCTGCAGGTGTTCCTGCCGTACTACCCGACGTACCTCGCCGCTCACGTGGTTGGAGACACGGCTGCTTACAACCTCGCCTTGCTCGCCGGGTTCATCCTTCCCGGCGTGGCGATGTATGCGCTCGTCCGGTACCTCGGCTGCGCGCGGATTATTTCCGCCTGGGCGGCGCTCGTCGCGATCGTCTTCCCATGGCACCTTGCGCGCGTCGAGCACGTCTCGCTGCTTCACACCGAGGTGCTTACACTTCTGATCCTCGCGCTCGTCGCCGCGGCGCGGCAACCGTCACGACTCCGGCTCGCGCTCATCGGGCTGGCGAATCTTGCTTGCTGGCTCACGTCGGGTTACTTCGGCGCGATCGCGATGGTGAGCACGATTGCTTTTTCGGTCGGCGTCGCACTCACGGCGAAGAGACGACGTGGACTGCTGCTGCTCGGCTCGACGGCATTCGGGTTCGCCGCGATCGCTCTGCTCGGGATCGCAGCAGTGGCCTCGGGCACGAACGCCGGCGCCGGTCTCAAACGGGCGTCCGGAGATCTCGCGTATTTCGGCCTCCACCCTCTCGAGCTGGTCATTCCGCCGGTGAAGAACATCGTGCTCGGCGATTCATTGGCTTCGTTCTGGACACACCACAGTCACGGCTCGAACCCGACCGAGATCAGTAATTACGTCGGCCTGCTGACACTTGCTCTCGCGGTCGCGTGGCTGATACGTGCCTTCCGCGGCCGCGCGACCCTCTCTCCGGACGCGCGCACCGTGACGGGAGCGCTCGTCACAACATTCCTCGTTGGTCTCGCCTTCGCCGCACCGAGCCCTGTGCATGTCTTCGGAGCCAAAGTGCCTTTGCCGTCACGTCTGATGTGGGAGCTCGTCCCGGCATTCCGGGTTCCCTCGCGATGGGATCCCATGCTTTTGTCGGCGCTGATTCCACTTGCCGCGCTGGGGTTGCAGACGATCTGGCGCCGCCTCGCCGGTCCCAACAGACCGGCCGCAGTCGCCGTGGTCGTCGCCGCTATGGTCGTCTCGTTCCTCGAGCTGACGATCCACCCCGCAGAGCGCCGGTTCCGAACCACTCCGACGCCGCCCGAGTATGCCGCGGTCGCTCGCACGCCTCCGGGCATCCTCGCGGAGTACCCGCTCGGCTTCTCAGACGTTTACCGCTTCTGGCAAACGCGTCACGGCCGTCTGCTGCTGAACGGTGCTCCGCCCGAGACCTCTTCCGACTACGCACGGCGTGTCGTGCTCGACCCGGCTGAGCCCGGCACTGCGCAGGACCTGTCGCTGCTCGGCGTGACCGCGATCGCGCTGCATGCCGATGCTCACGTCGACGCCGAGGTTGCTCCCCGCGAGCCGGCGGCCGACCAGGGTTATCGGCTACTCGGGCGGTTCGCTGACGGCGCCGCCGTGTGGCAGGTAGTCGCCTCTCCCGCTCCGGCGTTCGTGACCCTCCCGGGTGGCTTCGCCGCACCGAGACGCACGACCGCAGGCTTCATCGGCTACCCGCTGATCTCGACGGCAGGCGTGGGCGTACTGGAGATACGTGCCAAGCAGCCGGGAACCGTCCAGCTCGTGTTCAATGCCCGAGCCCCTGACGGTATGAAGCGGTCGATCCGAGTCGGAGACGCGCAGCGGGAGCAGACATTCGACCTCGCCGGCAAGACTCGCATCTCCATCACTGTCGAGATCCCGCATGGTGTGTCGCAACTACTCGTGAAGACGGACCCTCCACCGACGTCGGAGACCGACGCGATCGTCCTGTCGACGCCCCACGCGGAGAAGACCACCGGCTCACCTGCGCTTCACGCGGACCTGATCTCCGCCGACCCCGGCTTCTGAGCGGGACCGCCGCGCGCGTAGAGAACCAGCGTACGGATCGGTGTTCGCCTGCTGATCCTGGGCATGAGCTCCCGATCAGACACACGCCTGCGCGACTGGACCCGGCGCCGCTTGCGCAGCGTCCGCCGCAGGTGAGCCGCGTTCCAGCCAAGTGCACGCAGGATCGCCGCTCCGATCCTTGGTTGTCTCCGTGCCGCGTACCAAAAGGCGAGCCCGGTGCAGAGCCCGACGTGTAGCGGCAGCATCACTGCGAGCCGAGGAGGGCCGGCGTTCTTCAAAATGGTGCAGAGCCGGTTCTTGAACGAGTGGAACTGCACGAACGCCGACGGCAAGGCCGAAGCGGTGGCACCGAGCTTGTGGCGCACGCGCGCGTCTGCTGCGAAGCCAACCTCCCACCCCGCGAGCCAGAGCCGCCAGCAGAGGTCGCTCTCCTCGAAGTAGGCGAAGAAGTCGTGATCGAGGAGGCCGACGTCGTCGAGCGCGCTCCGTCGTAGAGCGAGCGCAGCGCCTTTCGCTGCGAAGATCACGTCGGATTCCGTGAACTGCTTCTCGGGCTCGAATGCGCCACGATGGACGAGGAAGCCCGTCGGGGTGAGAAACGACCCTGCGGTATCCAGCAGGTCAGGGTCGTCCATCAAGAGGAGCTTGGCCTGGCACGCCCCCCAGGAGGGATTGCGACCGAGTGTGTCCACGAGGGCTGCGAGCGCGCCGGGCTCAAGCGTCGTGTCGTCGTTGAGGAGGAGGACCAGCTGACCGTTCGAGGCCTCGATCCCTCGGTTCGTCGCCTGGACGAAGCCGAGATTCTCCTCGTTGCGCAGGACGGTGACGCCCGGAACGTTTTCCGGGATCGGGACAGGTGAGGCGTTGTCCACGACGATCACCTCGAGCTCCGGGTGCCCCTGATCGGCCAACGAGGCCAGGCACGCCTCGAGATCCGCCCCGGCCCGGCTCGTGGGGATCACCACCGAGAGCGACTGAGAGCCGTTGTACCGTGCGTCGCGTGGCCCCATCTCTCCTGAGGAGTCTGCCGCTTCCACGAGCGCTGCGCCGATTGCTGGCGGAGGTCGTCATTGCCGACCGGGAGAAGCGCGGCTCGGACTTTGTTCACGTCAGCCGCTGGCCCGAGCGCATCACCGGCTTCGAGGACCTGTCGTTCCTATTCTCCAGCAGCATCCTCGGGCACGGGGTGGCTTCTCTTCGCTTCGACGAGGCGGCGTATCTCTACCGGCTCGTCCGCGAGCTCCAGCCGCGAACCGTGGTCGAGATCGGCCGATTTCGCGGCGGAAGCACCTTCTTGATCGCCTCCGCGCTGGGGGATGGAGTCGTCCATTCCTACGACCTGGACGTACGGCAGGGACGTTCGGGCCCGGATCTCGACCGCCAGCTGATCCAGGTGCTCGAGCGCTTCGATCTGACGGACCGCGTGCAGCTGCACACAGCAGACTCACGGACTGCCGATCCGCCGGGATCGGCGATCGACCTTCTCTTCATCGACGGCGATCATCACGAGGAAGGCGTGCGCGCGGATTTCGCGCGCTGGGCTCCGCTCCTCTCTCCTCAGGGGCACCTGGTCTTCCACGACGCCGTCGCCGCACCCGACTTCGTGCGTCCGGACGCTCCGGGGCCGGCACGGGTCGCCGCCCAACTCGGGGACGATTTCGAGAGCCAGCCGGGCGCTGGCTCACTGGCCCACTTCACGCGACGCGCGTAACGCGTGCGGATCCTGATCTACAACTGGAAGGACCTCACGCATCCCGCGGCCGGAGGCGCCGAGGTGCTCACCGACGAGATCGCCCGCGGCCTGGTCCAACGAGGACACGCTGTGACGCTCTTCGCAGCAGCGGTAGAAGGAAGACCGGAACGCGAGACGGTCGGAGGGCTCGAGATCGTTCGCCGCGGCGGCAGGCTCGGCGTTTATCGGGCTGCGCGAAAGTTCTGGAACGACGAAGGGCGCGGCGCATTCGACATCGTGATCGACGAGATCAATACGAGGCCGTTCCTCACTCCGCGCTGGATCGGTGACACCCCGGTTGTCGCCCTCATCCATCAGCTCGCCCGCGAGATCTGGTTCGACGAGACGCCGTTTCCCGTGTCAGCCTTAGGCCGGTATGTGTTCGAGCCCTGGTGGCTTCGCACGTACCGCGACGTTCCGGCGTTGACGGTGTCGCAGAGCAGCGCAGAGTCGCTCGAACGTCATCATGGCTGGCGCCACGTCAGTGTGATCCCCGAGGGATACACGCCGCATCCGGTGCCGCCGGTCGCGAAGGAGGCAGAGCCGACGATCGTGTTTCTCGGCCGGCTTGTGGCGATGAAGCGGCCCGAAGACGCAATCGCCGCGTTCGGGCTGCTCAGGCGGACGTTCGGCTCGGCGCGGCTCTGGATGATCGGCGACGGCCCACGCCTGCCGCGACTTCGCAGCGACGCGCCGGCCGGCGTCGAGTTCCTCGGGCGCCTGAGCAGACACGAGGTGCTCGACCGGCTCGCGCGTGCTCACGTTCTCGTCGCAACCTCGGTCCGCGAAGGCTGGGGGCTCAACGTCAGCGAGGCTGCAGCGTGCGGGACACCCACGATCGGCTACTCGGTCCCGGGTCTTGTCGATTCGATCCTGGCCTCCGGAGGTGCGCTCGTCGAGCCAAAGCCGGAGCTGCTCGGCAAGGCACTGGTCGAATTCTTCTCAGGCAGACTCGAGCTGCAGCCGAGGATCTCGACGGTTCCATGGCCCGAGGTGGCCGCTACGGTCGAGCGTCGTCTCCTCGACGTCGCACCTGCTCGAAGATGATCGTCAGCAGCCCCTGCCACATCCCGAGCCCGTGGGCGATGCCGTAGACGGGCGTCAGCAGTCCGAGTGACGCAACCTCGAGCGGGCTCCGCCGCCGCACGATTCCGATCAGCGACGCACCCACACCGAGAGTGAGGAGAGCGGCCGGCGCGGCGACTGGGCGCCGGATCGTAACGGCTGCCAGCGCCGCGCTTGCAGGAAAGAACGTCACGACGGCCGGAAAGAAACGTGACTCCCGGCGTCCGTGGCCGTCCACGAAGACGACGCCGCGATGAACTGAGTGCCGCACGAACGAGCCCAGTGATGTCCGCGGTCGGTACAGACATCTGAATCCGGGCGCGACATGGATCGGTTGCCGCTCTGCGATCCACCGGAGCAGAGGCGTGTCGTCGCTGGCATCACGAAGATCGCTGTAGCGGCTGTGGAAAGCCGCGATCGCGTCGAGCAGCAGTTGTCGCGGTGCGAGGAGGCAGGTCGTCCCCTTCGGATAGCGGTCGAAGTTCTCCGCCCCGAAACTCGTCTCGCGCGGATGGTCGAAGTAGTCGCTCCAAGCTAGCTCTGCGATGAGCTTCCAGAATGCGCTCAGGAGATCGCCTTCCGCATCGATGTCGACATGTGCGGTCCATACAGGCGCTCGCTCGAGACGATCCCGCACGTACGCCAGGCTGCCGTCGTCGATCTGCACTCGTCCGTCGAGGAGTACGACCCACTCGCTCTCGGCCGCCTCGACTCCACGGCGGCGGGCCTCGAATCGTCCGAGGTTCGGTTGGCTGACGATTCGCAAAGGCGCGCGATCTGCTACGGCCCTGCGGGCGACGGCAGCGCTGTCATCCGTTGAGCCGTCGTCGACGAGAACGATCTCGGCGTCGACGTCTCCTTCCTTCACCGCAGCCAGGAGCGATTCGATCGTCTCCGGAAGGCTCGCCGATTCATTGAAGACCGGGATGACGACGCTGACGAATGGCTTGGCCACGGCAACGCGAAACCGTACCGGGAGTCGGCGCTAGGGTTGCCCGATGCTCGAGCGCGCCGACACCGGCCCGAATGAGCGCGCGTTGCTCGTCGACCTGCTGCGCTGCCCCTCGTGTCTGGCCGGCATGGCGGTGGCCGACGATTGGACTGTGTGCAAAGGAGGCTCGCACCGTTTCCCGGTCGTAGAAGGCGTGCTGGTGCTCATCAAAGAAGAGGATCTTGCTCCCGAGCCTCAGTATTCCCATCAACGCCGCTACTTCGGCGACGAATTCGCCCGTTACAGGGAGTACCGACCGGATCCGTGGCGCGTCAGCTACCTCCGGCGACTGCGCGCAGGAAATGTCCTCGGCGCCCCGGACGCACCTCTGATCGACGTCGGGGTCGGTGGGTCCGGTCACACCGTGATCGAGGCGGCCCGAGGGGGCTCTCCGGCTGTCGGCTGCGACCTCTCGCTCGAAGCCCTGGTCGTCGCACGGAGATTTGCGACCACCGAAGGCGTCGAACAGAGGACGCTCTGGGTTTGCTGCTCGGCGGAGAGGCTGCCGTTTAGGTCAGCCGCGTTTGGTTCGGCTCTGGCGATCGCGGTGATCGAGCACGTCCCCGACGACGTCGCCGCAATGAGCGAACTAGCCCGGGTACTGCGGCCCGGCGGCCGGGCCTGGGTGACCGTGCCACACGCTCTGCGCCACATAGCCCCCATCTTCCGGCCGTCGAACCGCCGTCACGACCGGCGGCTTGGTCACCTGCGGCGATATGAAGCCGAGTCACTCAGCGAGGAAGGCCGCCGCTTCGGTCTGGAGCCCGTTCAGGTGCAATTCACTGGCCACGCGATCAAGGTGCTCCAGCTCGTTGCGAGCAAGGTGCTCCGCGGCGCGATCGGCCAGCGCTGCTGGTGGTGGTGTGAGGCTCGCGATCTGAGCCGTTCGCAGCGCAGGCGCGGCAGCATGCAGCTCAGCGTGTTGTTCTCTCGCAGTGCGAACTGACGATGGCTGCACTGGTGGTAACGGACGCGGCGGGCGGTGAGCGCCGCTACCGGCTGCGCTGTATCGACAAGCTCGGCCATTCCTTTCGCGGCAGCGAGTCGCTCCTCGATGCCGGGTGCGGCGACGGCGGAGTCGCACGGCTACTCCGGGACCGAGTCAGGGAGGTCACGGCAATCGACGTCGAGCCGTCACCCGCCTGGCGCGACGAGCCTGGGCTCACCTTCAGGGTCGGCGACGCCGAAGAGCTGCCCTTCGGAGACTCTTCCTTCGACCTCGTGCACTCGAAGGATTCGCTCCACCACATGGATGCACCGGAGCGGGCTCTGGCCGAGTATCGACGCGTGCTGAAACCCGGTGGCAACGTCCTGATCGTGGAGGCCAACCGCTTCAATCCGATCTTCTATCCGCACATGACGCTTGCCCTTGGCCATGAGCACTTCACCCGCAGACGGTTCCGGGACCTGGTGCAGAGAGCGTTTCCCACGGCGCGTTTCGGCGCATTCGAAGCTCACTACGTGCCGCCTCTCGATCGGTTTCCGAAAGTTCAGCACGCGATCGAAGAAGGGCTCGGGCTCTTTCCTCCATTCCGACCGTTGCTCTCGTACAACTTCGCCGTTGCCCTCCGCTGAAACGCAATCCACGTTCGCGATCGTGGCGAACGGTTTCACCGACGGGCCCGCTCAGGCCTTGCGCGACTATCTCGTCGACCAGGGCGCCGATGTCTTCTCGGTCTCACATCCGTTGTCGCGCGAGGAGGGAACGCGACACGTAATCAGGCGGTATGCAAAGGGCCTGCTCGAGGACGAGCGGGGCGTGCGCGTGCCCTTGCATCCACCGCTGTCGTTCGCGATCGACCCGCTGATCCCACTGATTCCTCCTCGTGTGGATGCATGGTTCGGGTTCAACCCGTTGGCGTGCAGTCGTGGCCTGGTGGCGCGCGCGCAACGCCGCGCAGGGCTCGTCGCGCTGTGGTCGGTCGACTTCGTGCCCGATCGCTTCGGGCGGAGGAGTCCGGCGACGGCGCTCTACGACCGTCTGGATCGCCTGTGCTGCATCCGTGCTGACGCGCGGATCGAACTTTCGGAGACGGCGCGAGTCGAGCGCCGGCGCCGGCACGAACTTCCCGACGACGCGGCGCCTGCGCACATCGTTCCCATGGGAGCGTGGATCGAACGGACCGCATCGGCGACACCGGAGTCATTCGAGCGGAGGCGGGTCGCTTACCTCGGACACCTGGTGCCGAGACAGGGCGTCGAGCTGTTGCTCGAGGCGCTGGCACTGCTGCGCCGCCGTGGCGAAGTCGTGTCGGCGGATGTCATCGGGACTGGGCCCCTCGCGTCCGAGCTACGGCGACACGCAAGGGAGCTCGGGCTCTGCGACACCGTTCGATTCCACGGGTTCGTCGCCGACCATCGGCACGTCGAACGGATGCTGGCCGAGGCTTCGCTCGGCGTTGCGCCGTACAGACCGACCGCCGATACGTTCACGCGCTCTGCCGACCCGGGCAAGTTGAAGGCTTATCTCGCCGCGGGTCTCCCGATCGTGCTCACGGACGTGCCGCCGAACGCGCGCATTCTCGAGGGTGCGGCCGGCGCCGAGATCGTGGAATTCGACGCGGTTGCTCTGGCAGACGCAATCTCCACGGGGCTCGCGTCTGCCGAGCTGTGGGGACAGCGGAGCACCGCTGCGCTTTCGTTTGCCCGACAGTTCGACTGGGGAAAGTTGCTTCCCGAATTGCTAGAGAAGCTCGGCGTAACGGCTTAGCGGCCGCGCGTCAGACCGCGAACGAAGCCAACCATGTACGCGGCCTGGCTTGCGACGACTGCGGGCGGCTGGAGGAGGCCGACGGCAAACGAGCGGAAGCGAAGCGATGCGTGCAGGCCGCTCGCAGCTAGTGCCGCCGCATAGGCGAGGACGAGAGCTGCACCGACCGTACCGAGATGGACGCCCGCAACAAGCAAGACAGCGCCGACCACAGCGGCCATGGTCGGAGCGAGCGAGACTGCGGTCGCCAGGCTGAGGCTTCCACCTCGAGAGTGCCGGGCCGCGGCTCCTCGGGCGCGGGCGTGCCCGAATGTCGCCGCCAGATGCGGGCCGATCATCGGGGCGGGGGCGGCGGCCAGCGACGTGTCGGGCGTATAGATCGTCCGCCTGCCGCGCTGGGCAAGCCAGGCCACGAGCCTCTCGTCGTCCACTCCGGAGTCGAGGGCGTCGAGATAATCGCCTCGGCGGGCGACAACGCTCTCGGCGGGATAGTCGGAGACAGCGCGGACGTTGCCCGGAAAGTAGCTCGTGCGGCGTGAACCACTGCCGAGCCGAGATTCGAGCACCGAAGCAGCGATCCGCTGGCGAAGCGAAGCACCGAGTGGTGAGACCGTCGGAGCGACGACGGCCGCCACGTCGGGATCCGCAAAGAAAGGAACTGCGGCGCTAACCCAGTTCCCGGCAGGGCGCGCATTGCCGAGCACCGCCACGAGTTCGCCGCCTGCCTTTCGAGCCGCACGAGCAAGGTCGACGTCCTGAACCAACTCGAGCTGCGGATAGTCGAGTGTTCCGGCAGCGCCGGTCTCGCCGATGACGCTGACGAGCGGCTGGCTTTCGCGCGGCAGAGATCGTGCACCGTGCACGAAGCGCCGCTTCCGCGCATATGTGCGCAAAATCCGCAGCCGGTAAAAGATCGCGGCGGTATCCCACAAGGCCAGCAGTACCGCTGTCGAGCCCACGCCGGATCCTGTGAAGCGATAGTCGAGGCGTACTGGCAGTTCCCTGATCCGGCCGTAGCCGAGTGCCTTCGCAACTGCGAGCAGCTCGAGATCGAACGCAAAGCGCTTGACGAGCAAGAGCGGAAAGACGTCGTCCACCACTCGCCGGCTGAACACCTTGAGCCCGACCTGGGTGTCGCGTACATCGAGCCGGAACAGAAAGCGATTGAGCTGCTGGTAGCACCAGCTCGCAATGCGGCGGGACCGCGGGTAACTGACGACCGACTCGGGATGGCGCTTCGAGCCGATCGCGAAGTCGAGGCGTTCTCGACGTGCGAGCGCGAGAAAGCGGGAGATGGATGCGGGATCGAGATCCAGGTCGGCGTCGACGAGAGCAACCCAGTCACCGTGGGCAGCAAGGGCTCCGGCCTTGACCGCGTAACCCTTCCCCAGATTCCGGTCGTAGTGGATGACCCGAATGCTCCTGTCGCTTCGCGTCTCGAGCAGACGCTCGGCACTCCCGTCGATCGAACCGTCGGAGACGACGATGACCTCGATCTCCTCGCCGGGAAGACCCTCTGCGACAACGTTGCGGATCGTCTCCACGTTCGCGACGATCTCGTCACCGCCGTTGTACACAGGGACGACAACCGTCAGCTGCGGCCGAGGCTGGGGTCCGGATGAATCGTCGGCGGTTACCGCGCGACCTGGCGCGGCGCTGGGGACTCTCACCGCAACGATTCTAGGGAGGCTGGAGGCACCGGCACGCCGCCGGCGCCTCCACCGACCTGAGCTAGTGGACGTTCAGGACGAGCGTCTTCGTAGACACCGCACCGAGCACGTCCCGCACCCGGACGGTGAATCGGAACGTGCCGACGGCACGCGGGCTCCCTGACAGCCGTCCCGTCTTTGCATCGATCCGAAGACCTGCAGGCGCTCCACGCGCGCTCCACTGCAAACCGCCCGCGCCACCGCGAATCTTGACCGTCGCGCGGTAAGCGTGTCCCGCCGTCGCAGCGGGCAGGAGCTTGGTTGCGATCGCCAGACGCGGCCGGATAACAAGCCGCACTGCCACGTCCTTGGCGGAGCCGTTCGCATCGACGACGTGAGCGGTGATCGTCACCGCGCCCGTTCGCTTCGGGACCCCGGAGATCGAACCGTCCGAGCCGAGCGCAAGGCCGGCGGGCAGGACGCTCTTCAGCGACCACGTGTACGGAGCCGTGCCGCCCGTCGTTACGAGCGACGACCGCACCGGCACACCGACCTCCGCCACGCTACGCGACAGCTTCGCGCTGAGCTGGGCGGTCACGTTCACCGTGAACTGGCGCGAGTCGATGCGGGTGCCGGCCGACGCAGGATCCGTCCCCTGCGCAGTCCCCTTGACCGTGAAGGTCGCCGCCCCGCCTCCGGTCGGCGTGCCCGAGATCGTGCCGTCCCTGGTGAGCGTCAGCCCGGCGGGCAACGCTCCGCTCGTGACCTCCCAGGCCACGGTCGAAGGGACGCCCTTCCCTTCGAGTTTGGCCGAATACGGTGAGCCGACCGCCGCCGGTGCGAGAGACTCGGTGGCAATCCCCCATCTCCGCACCCATACGTTGAACGTGAATAGGGTCTCCGCGCTCCTGTTGTCGCAGTCCTTGAGGTAGATCCAGGCACTGAAGACCCCAGGCTCCGTTGCGATCCCCTCCACGACGTGGGTGTCGAGGTCGATCCTGCGGATCGACAAACCTGGCGGGAGCTGGCCCGAGGCGACCTCGAGGCGGTGCGGGAGACAGCCGGCATGCGTGCCGATCGTGTAGCTGTAGACCAATCCGACCTCGGCGGGCGGCGGCGTCGGATCTTCGTCGTCGAAGTCGAGCGCGCGTGCCACGCCGGCGTAGGCGCCTGCCAGGACGCCGAGCAGCAGCAGAATCTGAACGAAGCGGAAACGCATGCAAACCCCCTGTAGAAGCCGGTCCTCGGCCGGTTGACGCGCGCAGAGTATCAGCGGCAGCAGCCGTCAAAATCGCTACGGTCCCTCGGGTGAGCGAACCTGCGCGGTGGGGACTGCGGCGCAATCTCCTCGATCTGATGGACAGGGTGCACCTCGCGCGCCCGGCTGTGCAGGTCTACGAGCTCGCTCTCGCGGCCACCAAGGGCACGGCGACGCGCGGAGCGGCCACCGACGGGCTCCCTTTGCCCTCTGCCCGCCTCCGTGCGCAGATCGGGCCGAGCCATGCCGACGCAAGAGTCTTCCTCGAGAGCGGCCGAGTCCAGGCCGGGCTCATCCGTGACCTCCTGCGGGAGAACGGAACGTCGATCGAGGATCTCGACGCGATCCTGGACTGGGGCTGCGGGTGTGGCCGCGTGCTCCGCCACTGGTCCGGTCTCGGTCGAACCCACGTCTTGGGGTGCGACATCAATCCGAAGATGGTCGAATGGTGCCGCGACAACCTCCCGTTCGTCGAAGTCGCCGTCACCGGTTTGGCGCCGCCGCTGCCCTACGAGGAGTCGAGCCTCGACCTCATGTACGCGTTCTCCGTCTTCACGCATCTTGCCGAGGACTTGCAGCATGCATGGATGAGCGAGTGCTTACGCGTGCTCAAGCCGGGAGGGTTCTTGCTCATGTCGACCATGGGCGAGTACTATCTCTCGCGCCAGCGACTGTCGCAGTCGGAGCAGGAAGCATTTGGCCGCGGCGAGCTCGTCGTGTTGTACGAACGGTCCGCAGGCACGAGTCTCTGCAGCGCCTACCACCCGCCCGAATACGTGCACCGACGACTCGGGAGCGAGTTCGAGCTGGCCGCCTTTCGTCCCGCAGCTGACGAGGGGCCGCACGACATCCACCTTCTCCGCAAGCCAGCCGTGAGCAGCTGACTCAGAACGCGGAACACCCGTTAAGGCGTGCTTTCGCATGGCTCGTGCGGATGGCGGACCGTCGGCTCGGCGCGGTCCTCCTGTTCTTCCTGGCCCTCGTCGCGTACGGCGTGCAGTCGATCGGCTGGCCCTTGGTCGCCGGACGTGACCTGGACGAGTACCTCTATGGCTACATCCAGCTGCTCGACTGGCATCCGCTCCTGCCGTGGTCGGTCCTCTTTCGCACGCCGGTCACGCCGATCGCAACGGGCTCGTTGCTCGACCTCGGCGGCGGTGTGCTAGCCGAGCCGCTGATGGCGGTGCTCTTCGCCGCGTCGGTCGTCGCATGGGCCGCTGCCGCCCGCGCCTTCGGAACGCGCGCCGCGCTGCTCGTCGCGGCCGCACTCCTTGTTTACCCGGCGTATGCGCTCATGTTCCACGAGCTTTCGAGCGAGCCGTTCTTCGCAGCCGCGTTCGCGCTCTGGGCTTTGCTCGTGACACGCGCGGCTCGACGCCCCTCTGCCCGGGCGTTTCTCTTGGTCGGGCTGGGCGTCGCGCTGCTTGCACTCGTCCGCCCAGGGAATGCCCTGCTGCTCGCGTTCGTGCTCTTCCCCTTCGTGCTCCGCGCGGGGTTTCGTGAGCGGGTGACGTGGGCCGGCGCCTTCCTCGTCGCGGCGATCCTCCCGCTCGCCGCCTGGGCTGCGCTGAACGGCCTCCGCTTCGGCGACTACACGCTGGCGCGCGGGGGCAACGCCGTAGTCCCGTTCTATCGGGCGTTCATCACCGACCGCATCGTGGCTCCGGATAACGGACCGTCGTCACGACGACTCGCCGACGCCGTGCGGCAGCACCTGGTGACGCGCGATCCCTACAAGTCGTACGGCGTGACTGTCGACAGGGTCTTCGAGAGTGGCAGCTTCCGGATCCACGAGGACATGTATCTGCTCTCGGATCAGGTATTCGGCTGGGACAACAACTACTCGATCTTGCGGAAGGCCGGGATCGAAGCGGTACGCAAGCATCCGGGTGAAGGGCCGACGCCTACCTGCACCGACCGAGGGTGAGCCGATCCCCGCGGGACAGAACGTCTGGATCTCACGTCCCGACAACAGCATCCGCGACGTCTGGACCTCCGCGACTCAGCACCATTTCGTCTTCTCGAAGCCGAGCCAGCGACCGCGTTTCGACGCGATCGTGCGTGAACGCGATCGGCTCTTCGCCGCTCTGCCGGATCGGGAGGGCAACGCGCAGCTCTCGTTGCGCCTGAACCAGCTCTCGCGCTGGTTTCCGCGTCCGATCATCTGGATCGTCGTCGGCCTGATCGGGCTGATGTGGCGCCGGCCCACCGGGGCTCGCACGCTGATCGCCCTGGGACTTGCGGCGATGCTCGTGATCGTGTTCAACGCGCTCGGCCTGTTCGCCGATCCGCACTTCGCGCTGCCGGTCGCACCTGCATTCGTGCTCCTGGCTGCGGGCGCACTGCTCGGCCCGCGTCCGGCCGATCCTTAGTCGACGGCGGAGACGACCGCGTCCACCACTCGCGCTGCCGCGCGTCCATCGACGTCGCCGACGACCTCGCGCGCCGCCCGCGCACGCTCCTGCGCGAGCTCGTCCGGTTGCGCGAGCCCGTGCTCGATACCGGCGACCACGTCTTCGAAGCGACCCGCGCGGTAGAACGCGTCGGACGCCATCAGCTGTCGGTAGTGCTCCCCGCTCACGTTCTTCACCGCCCAGCTCTCGCCTGCAGGCGCGCCCTCGTCGTAGAGGACGCAGACCGTCGGCCGGTCGTTGACGAGCGCGTCGAGCAGGATCGTCCCTGCATTGGTCACCACGCACTCGCCGTGCTGGAGCAGGGCCGCAAGGGTATCGAGGTCGGTAAAGCTCGGCTCCTGCACGGCGGCACCTTCCCGGAACAGGGCCGGGGCGAAGCGCTCGCGCCACTCACGGTCACGGGGATGCGGCCGGAACAGGAGCGAGAAGACTGAGACGGCGCCGCTCTCTTCCCACCACGCGACGAGACGCTCGACGAACCGCTTCTCGTACGGAGCGTTCGTCGGTGTGTTTCCCATCACCAGGACGACGGGCCGCGATGGGTCGAGCCCAAGAGCACGGACAACTTGCTCGTACTCCTCGCGCGGGCGCTTGCGATAAAACACGTCCGTCTGCGGCCAGCCCGTGACGACGATGCGGTCGCTGTCGATTCCGTGGTAACGCACGAGATCCTCTCGCATCACCTCGTTCTGCACGATGTAACGCTGCAGGTGCGGTGGGACGATTCCCTTGCCGACCGTGTGGTCCCAGCTCGCGACGTGACCGACGAGCGGGAGTCCCAGCCGTCTCGCCCCGACGATGAACGGGACGACGGCGTGCATCTGGATGTTGGCGAGCACGACGGCCGGCTGCTCGCTGCGAAGCCGGCGCAGCAGCAGCGGCGATATGTAGCGGAGGCGCCCGTAGTGCCAGCGTTTCAAAGCCGGATCGACCGGCACCTTCAGCGGGAGCGGCCCGGCGAGCTCTGGATCCAGAAACCAGTTGTTGTGCCCGGGTTGCATCCGCCCCTGGTTGAAGCCTTCGCGCAGGCTCTGCCGTAGCGAGAGCGGATAGAAGCCCACCCTGCGATCGAGCCACTGATCCACGCGGCGGAAGGCCTTCTCCGGCATGCCTCTGTGTGGCGCGTTCAGATCCGACGCACGCGTGACGCGGGCGTCGCCTGCGCGCTTGCTCCATGCGTGCTCGTGCTCGCTCGTGTCCAGGAGAAAGAGCTCGAGCCGTTCGCCCAGCCGCTCGCGCAGGTCGGCGACGATGCCGGTGTCGAAGAAGAGCCGCGAGGAGAACGGATCCGGGAGAACGAGCCAGACCGGCTTCACGGTGCGGTGCGCGCGCGCAGCGCGAGGGCGATGCGGTCCGCGAGCGAAGCGCCGTCAAGGCCGTGGAAGCGGAGCGCCTCGGTGGGCGTCCCGCACGCGGGCCAGCCCTCGACGCCGAAGACGGTGACGGGGCGACCGTCGAGGTGGCGGCGTAGCGAATCGCCAAGCGCCCCGACCGGCGCGTGATCCTCGACGACGAAGATCTCGCCGAACGGGTCGACGAGCTCGGCGAGCCAGTCGGAATCGACTCGATTGAGCCAGGGCATGTTCACGACCTGCACGCGCGTCCCAAGACTCTCGGCCGCGCCGAGAACCTCGTGCAGCAGTACAGGCCCGTACGCGAAGAGCAGTGCGTCCGAGCCCTCGCGCAGCACGGTGCCTCGACCCGGGGTCGCTGCGATGCCCGGGAGGTCGATCGAGCGCGGAGAGGGCCCGATTGCCAGCCTGAGGGCGACGTTCTCCGGCGCGTCCTCGACCGCCCAGCGAAGGAGCGCGCGCGTCTCCTCGGAGTTGGCGGGCTGGACGACCGTCATGTTCGGCAACGCCGTCAGCAACGAGATGTCGCGGATGCTCTGATGCGACTTGCCGGGCCCGGCCGGAATCAAGCCCGCATAGTGGAGTGCGTAGACGACCTTCGTTCCCTCGCTCGCCTGGTTGTAGATCTGCTCGTTCGCGCGCGCGGCGAGGAAGCTGGCGAAGGAGTTCACCACCGGGAGCAGTCCCTGGCGGGCAAGCCCAGCGGCCATCGAGACCAGGTCTTGCTCGGCGATCCCGACCTCGACGAAGCGGGACGGTTGCTCGAGCTCGACTGCGCGAATGCGACAGTCCGAGGCGAGGTCGGCGTCCAGCACGACCACCTCAGGCCTCTCGCCGACCAGGGATAGGAGCTCCTCGCCGTATGCGGCCGCGACGTACTCGTCGGTGACGGGACGTAGACCTGCGCCCGATTCGGGCTCGCCCTCGAGCGAGACGTTCTCCTCGAGCGGTGGAACCGACTCGAGCTCGAGGTCCGGCAGCTGCTCGCGGACGCGCGCGAGGAGCTCGGCGTGGGCGCGCGCAAACGCATCGTCGTCGGGAGCCCCTGCATGCCAGCGGTACGTGCCGCCGCCTGCGCGCAACGCGGCGGGATGCTCCATGAAGGAGACGCCGCGTCCCTTGATCGTGTGCGCAACGAGGATCTTGGGGACGTCCTCCGGAGCTGCGTGCATTGCCGCAAACGCCGTTGCGAGCGCCGCGTGATCGTGGCCGTCGCACACCTCGACGTGCCAGCCGAATGCGCGCAGCTTTGTCTCGAGTTCGCCGAGCGCCAGGATCTCCTCGGTCGGCCGATCGGACTGGAGCTCGTTCCGGTCGACGATCGCCCAGAGATTGCCGACGCGCTGATGCGCTGTGGACGCGAACGCCTCCCAGTTCTGCCCCTCCTGGAGCTCGCCGTCGCCGGTCATCACGATGACGCGGCCTGCGCGCCCCTGGAAGCGCTTTCCCCAGGCCATCCCCCTGCCCTTCGAAAGGCCCATGCCGAGCGAGCCCGAATTCGCCTCGATGCCCGGAATGCCGAGGTCAGGATGGCCGTCGAGGCCGTCCAGCCTGCGCAGGCGCAGCAACCGCTCGGTCGGGATGACCCCGAGTGCATGCAGGGCGGCGTAGAGGCCCGGCACGTCGTGGCCCTTGGACGAGAAGAACACGTCCCGGTCCGGATGGTCCCAGCCGAGCTCGGCGACGTTCAGTTCGCGCCAGAGGAGGTGGACGACGATGTCGAGCGCGCTGAAGCTCGAGCCGAGATGACCAGAGCCCGCACGCTTGACGGCGACGAGGGCGTTCGCCCGGCACATGTCGGCGATGAGCCCGAGATCGTCGCGGTCGCGCGCCCGCTCGAACTCGCCGCGCGGTATCAGCGTCAGCTCTGCCATGGGTGCTCCCGCAGGACGTCCTCGTTCACGTCGGCGCCCCACCCCGGCCCTGCCGGGATCTTGAGCTTGCCCTCTGCAATCTGCGGCACAGCCGTCGTCAGCTCTTCGCGCCACGGGACGTCGTCGACGTCGACCTCGAGGATGCGCACGTTCGGGATTGCGGCGCACCACTGCGCGGAGATGAACGTTGCAAGATGGCTGTAGTAGTTGTGCGGCGCGCAGTTCACCTCGAAAGTCTCCGCGAGGTCGGCGATCTTCTTCGCCTGGTGGAACCCGTTCCCGTTGCGAACAGCTGCGAGGGACACCGGGTCGAAGGCGTCCACCTCGAGCCACATCAGGTCGTGATCCTCGAGCGTGCGGGCGATGCGCAGCACGCCTTCGGCGGTGAGGTTGAAGTTGAGGTCGACGATCGGCTCGGCCCTGCCCTGCGTCCCTTCGGCGAACGCGTCGAGCAGCAGCACGAGTGCCTCCTCCAATTCAGGCGACGGATTTCGGTCGAGCCCGTCGCCCTGGAACCCGGGCATCAGCACCCGCGGCTCGTCGCCGGGAACGACGATGTTCGTCTTGAACGCAGGGAAGCCCCGCTCGACGACCTCTGCGCCCAGCTTCGCAACATCCTCGTACGACTCGAGCTTCTCGGTGTTCGTCACCTCCCATGCGCGGGCACGCGTCGTCCCGCAGTGCGACCAGTAGACGTCGACGTAGTCCCGCATCGGGCCACCGAAGAGCTCGTAGACCGGAACGCCCAGCGCCTTGCCCTTGAGGTCGAGCAGCGCGTTCTCGATTCCACCGATCGCCTTCTGGATCACCGAGCCCGGGCTTTGCCGGGTTGCGCGGAAAAGATCCCAGACGATCCGCTCGACCGCCCGCGGGTCGCGGCCGACCACGAGGGGCGCGAGGTCCTCGATGATGCCGGCGAGGCCGCGCGGAGAGCCGTGGGAATCGGTGATCTCGGCCCAGCCGACTGCGCCGTCGTCCGTCGTGACCTTCAGGAAGATCCACGGACGCCACCCGGCGTCGCAGAAGAGCGTCTCGAGCTGCGCGACTTTCATTCCGCGGCAGGATACGGACGGGGTGGTCGCTCGACTCCGGGCAAGGTGGCTTCCCCCGAGTCCACGAGCGCGCGGGCGCGGGCCCAGTCATCCTCGTCGTCGACGTTGAAACCTTCGTGGCCGCTGGTGAAGAACGGGGCCACCATTCGCCCTTCGCGGGTTCCGGTCTGCGAGACGACGCGCGTCCATGCGATTTCGAGGGCGCTGTTCTGGACGTAGATCTCGGGGAGAGCCTGGTACTGACCGGCATGCCACGCAACGTCGAGGTGCGACTGGTCGAGCAGCGGTCTCATCACCTTGCCGTCGACGACCCACATCTTTCCCGGGTGTTGCTTCACGAGCTCGACGGCGCGGATCGAGTCGGCTTCCGGCGTTGCGAGCAGCTGCTGGAGGCCTCGTTGCAGCACCTCGGGACCACGGAACGGGTTGGTCGCGCGGACGATTGCAAAGAGGTCGTAGTGCTCCCCGAGTTGCTCGAGCGTGTACCTGAGCCACTCGATGTCCGGCGACGTAGACGTGGCGAGCTCGGACGGACGCAGGAACGGGATCTCGGCGCCGTAGCGCTGCGCGACCTCCGCGATCTTGCCGCTGTCCGTGGAGCAGACAACGCGGTCGAAGATGCCCGCCTGCCGTGCCGACGCGATCGCGTATGCGAGAAGCGGGTGTCCGGCCAGCGGGCGGATGTTCTTGTCCTTGACCCGCTCCGAGCCGGAGCGCGCGGGGATCAGTGCGATTGCGCTCGGCACGCGGCTACCGCTTCCTCGAGGAGACTCTCCAGCACCGGCGCGGGCACATCGAGGCGGTGCGCTGCCCGCACGGCGGCCCCAGTGATCGCGTCGAGCTCCGATGGCCGGCCGGCGGCGATGTCACGTGCAGTGGACGAGGTCAGCTCGGGCGGCATCGCGTCGATGATCTCCCACTGCGCCCCAGGCGCGAGCCGGACACCGTCGGCAAAGGCCACCTGGCAGGCCTCGACAACGGCATCCTCCAGTCGCCGGCGCCACGGCGGATCACTCCGCAACTCGCCGATCGGGCGCTGCGTCAACGCCGTTGCGGCGGCGACGGGGGCCTGGCGCGCGAGCTTCTCCCACAGCACGGCTTCCTCGCTCCCGTCGACGCGAACGTCGGCGCCTGACCGTCGAAGGAGCTCGGCCGTCTCCGCGCCGGCGTCCGTCGCGACCGTCATCACCGTGCGCATTGTGTTCTGCACGACCACGCCCGGCCGCTCCAGCCAGGCTTCGATGAAACCGATGGTTCCGGCCACGACCCGGCTGCGTGGGAAAGCGGTGCGAATCGTCTGCATGTGCTCGATGCCGTTCAGCAGCGGCACGATTGTCTCGGGCGGCCCGTGTATGCGTCCGAGCGCATCCTCGAGTGCAGGCGCTTTCACGGTAACGAGCAGGAGTTCGACCGGCTCGCGTAACTCGGTGGCCACCTCCGGCCGCACCGTTTCGACCTCCTCGCCGTGTCTCAGGGTCAGACCCTCGGACCTGATCAGATCGGCCGTATTCGGGCGAGCCACGCAAACCACCGGAACACCTGCGCGTTCGAGCCCGACTGCGATCACACCTCCAACAGCTCCCGGGCCGAGGATTGCAACGCGTCCGCTCACGTCACGGCTCCAAAACCCACGTCCGGGTGTCGGACACCGTGCCGTGATCGAGACGCCACGACCCGCCGACGCGCCTCATTCGCGCAGAACTAGCGGTCGTGCCCACCGTTCCGGCGGACCGCGGCGTGGTGTCAGACACCGTTACGAGAGTGTGACGCCGTTTCCACAGGGCCAGGATCACGTCTTGGCGGGATCGGCGATCAGGTTGACGTACTTCCACTCCGTGTAGACGTCGAGCGCCTCGATCCCCGCCTCGCGCCAGCCCGTCCCGGACTGCTTGACGCCGCCGAAGCCCATGTGCGGCTCGCTGCCGTGCGTGCCGCCGTTCACGACCACCACCCCCGCTTCCACCTCGTCGACGAAGCGCATCGCCCGATGCAGGCTCGCGGTGTGGATGGCCGAGGTCAGCCCGTAGGGCGAGTCGTTGACGAGGGCGATCGCCTCCTCCAGGTCGCGCACGCGATACAGGATCGCGACCGGGCCGAAGAGCTCCGTGCTGGAAAGCTCCGCGTCCGCGGGCGCGTCTTCGACCACCGTCGGCGCAAGCCACCAGCCGGGACGATCGAGCCGCTCGCCGCCTACTACGACGTTCGCGCCGTCGAGCGCCGCGAGGATGCGCTGCAAGCTCGCCTCGCTGATCACAGGCCCTGTCTCGTAGCTGCGGGCGCCGGCGGCGAAGCGCTCGCGAAAGTCGTCGTAGACGGGGTCGAACACGACAATCCGGCTCGCCGCAGCGCAGCGCTGCCCCGCGTTCGAAAACGCCGACGCCAGCGACCACTCGACGGCACGGTCGAGATCGGCGTCGTCGCAGACGACGAGCGCATTCTTGCCTCCCAGCTCGAGCACGACCTTCGCCAGCCTGCGCCCGCCGCTCTCCGCGATCCACCGTCCGGTCTCAGCCGAGCCGGTGAAGCTGACGAGGTCGACCTCACCGGACTCGACGAGCGGCGGTCCTGCCTCGGGGCCGAGCCCGTGGACGACGTTGAGCACGCCGGGCGGCAGCAGCTCGTTGCACAGCTCGCCGAAGAACGCTGCCGACGCGGGAGTGTGTTCAGACGGCTTCAGCACCGCTGCATTGCCACAGAACACGGCCGGAAAGGCCTTCCAGGCGTAGTTCGGCAGCGGCGTGTTGAAAGAGACGATCAGGCCTGCGACACCGATGGGACGCCGCGTCGCCATGACGGTCCGATTCGGCATCGCCGACGTAGTCGTGCGCCCGTAGAGGCGACGCCCTTCGCCGGCGACGAAGAACCCCATCTCGACAGCAGCATCGGTCTCGCCGAGCGCGAGCTCCATCGACTTCCCGGTCTCCGCCGCGACGATCTCCGCCGCCTCCTCGCGCCTGGCGCGTAGCGCCAGTGCAAGCTCACGAACGATTTCGCCTCGGCCCACCGGCGTGTGCGCGGCCCATCCCCTTCTGGCCCGAGCCGCGGCCGCAATTGCCGCTGAGACATCGGCTTCACGCGACCTGGCCGCGGTGCAGAGCAACTCGCCGCTGTCCGGTCGCCGTTTCTCGAACCACTCGCCGCCCTTTGGCGGAACGGCACGGCCTTCGATGAGGTTCGGAACCTCTGCTGGGATCACCAGGCCGACCAGCCGCCGTCGACGACGACGTTCGCGCCGGTTACGTATGACGAGGCGTCCGAGGCGAGGAAGACGACGGGCCCGACCACCTCGCGGGCCTCGGCCATGCGGCCCAGCGGCATGCGCGCCGTGTACGCGTCCAAGAACTCCTGCGGCTGCTCGTTCGAGACTCCCGCCAGCGTGAGCGTGTTCACGCGCACGCCGCTCTTGGCCCAGTACGTGGCGAGGTAGCGCGTGAGGTTGTAAAGCGCAGATTTCGAGACCGAATATGCAACCGGCTTGAAGAACGCCTCACCGCCGCCGCGCCGGAAGTCGTAGAGCTCCTGGACGGGCGACAGCATCCCGTAGATCGAGGAGACGTTCACGATCGAGCCGCGGCCCGCGCCTGCCATACGCGCGCCGATCACCTGGCAGGCGAACAGGGTCCCCATCACGTTGACCTGCATCACCTCGTCGAACGCTTCCGACGGATAGTCCTCGAATGGTCCGACTTCTTCGGCAGGCGCGTCGGGAGGCGAATCGAGGGCCGCCGCATTCACGAGGACGTGCGGGACGTCAGGGAGGTCCGCGGTTGCACGCTCGATCGCGCCGCGATTGGTGACGTCGACGACGAAGCTGCTGATGCGGTCGTCATCCGCAGCCTCCGCGATGTCGAAGATCGCCACCTTCGCTCCGCACGCCGCCAGCCCGCGAGCGATCTCGCCGCCTAGTTGGCCGGCGCCCCCCGTCACGACGGCGACCCGGCCGTCCAGAGAAAAGAGATCCTTCATGAGCTCTGGGCCTCCCAGACTGCGTCGCAGAACTCTCTCACGCAGCCGGTGCCGCCGGCGCGCGAGAGCACCCAGCGCGCAAGCGGTTTGACCTCGGGCCAAGCATCGGCGGGGACGACCGGAACTCCGACTGCGCGCAGGCACTCGGCGTCGTTGATGTCGTTGCCGACGTAAGCGGTGTCCTCGAGCGCGACGCCCAGCTTGCCGGTGCGCTCGTGGAGGACGGCCAGCTTGTCCTCGACTCCCTGCACGCAGTCGACCCGCAGCTTGCCGGCCCGCGCGCTCACGAGCGGGTTCTGTTCCATCGAAACGATCAGCGGACGGACGCCGACCTCCTCGAGGCGGCGCAGCCCGAGGCCGTCACTCCGCGAGAATGCGAGCGTCTCATCGCCGTGCTCGTTGACCCAGACGCGGTTGTCGGTGAACACGCCGTCGAAGTCGAACACCGCGAGTCGCACCCGCTCGAGCAGCGGCCGCAGCTCGGTCACGGGCGCGGAGCTGCGTGCGCCGCGACCGGTTCCTCGACGGGCTCGAGGTCGCCGAGCTCGACGTTCTCGTCCGGCGCCAGTCGCCGGCGCAAGCGCCGGCCGACGATGCTCTCGAGCTCGTACGGCGGCAGACCGCCGTCAGCCGGCGACTTGATCGCGACGTCCTCAGCCGCCAGCACGTGTCCTTCCTCGAGCTCGCGCAAGGCGACGAGCTTCTTGCCCATCTTCCGGATCGGCGCCTCCTCGATCCCGAGCGGGCGCTTGACGCCGTCACCGAGCGCACCGGGAACACGCTGCAGGTCGCGGACGAGCTTCCGCATTCCCTCCGGCATCAGCGAGAACGCATGGTCGGTGCCTTTCGCAGCGTGATTGAGCGTGAAGTGCTTCTCGATCACGCGCGCGCCGAGCATGTAGGCGACGAGCGCCATCGCGATGCCGTTCTGGTGGTCGGAAAGCCCGATCACGAGATCCGGGAAGCGCTCGCGCAACGTCGTGATTACGTTCAGGTTGAGGTCGTCCGTGTCGGCGGGATAGGCGGCGGTGCACTGCAAAACGCAGAGCTGATCGTTGAGCGGCAGGATGGCTTCGACCGCGCGGTCGACGTCCGCCAGATCCGCGCCGCCGGTCGAGAGGATCATCGGCTTCCCGAAAGCGGCCACATGACACAGCAGCGGCGTGTTCCGGATGTCGCCGGAGGCGAACTTGAACGCCGGCACATCGAGCTCCGCGAGCAGATCAGCGCTCTCGAAGTCGAACGCGGTCGCGAAGAACGTGATGCCGACCTCGCGCGCATGGGCCTGCAGCTCTGTCAGGTCGCTCGCCGACAACTCGAGCGCCTCGCGATGCTCGCCGTAGGTCCGCCCGAAGCTGAACTCGTTGTCGTACGGCTGATCGAAGAACTCGCGCGTGTACAACGCCCGATTCGCGCGCTTCTGCAGCTTGACGGCATCTGCGCCGCAATCCTTGGCGGCATCGACCAGCTGCTTCGCCTGCTCGAGGCTGCCCTGATGGTTGTTGCCGATCTCCGCGACGACATAGCACGCACTGCCGTCGCGGATCTCGACGCCGTCGATCGTCATCCGGCGCTCGTCGCTCATCGCTCCATGCTAGTTGCGGGAGTACGAAGGCGTTCGAGATCGGCGTCGACAAGCACGTGCGCAAGCTGCTCGAAGCCGAGCTCCGGCCGCCAGCCGAGCCGGTCGTGCGCATGGGACGCGTCGCCGACCAGCCGGTGGAGCTCCGCAGCTCCGCGCTGCAGCGCGGGATCGACACGTACATGCTTCTGCCAGTCGAGCCCGACGTGCGCGAAGGCGCACTGCACGAACTCTCGCACCGAGTGGCTCTCTCCAGATGCGACCACGTAGTCGCCCGGCTCTTCCTCCTGGAGCATCAGCCACATCGCGCGCACGTAATCGCCCGCATAGCCCCAGTCGCGCTTCGCGTCGAGATCGCCGAGCACGAGCTCGTCCTGCAGGCCGAGTGAGATCGCAGCCGCACCGTGCGCGACCTTGCGCGGCAGGAACTCCAGCGGCCGGCGCGGCGACTCGTGGTTGTAGAGGATCCCGGAGCAGGCGAAGAGGCCGTATTGACGGCGATATGAGCTCACGATGAAATGCGCATACGCCTTCGCCACTCCGTACGGCGTCACGGGCTTGAGCGGCGTCTCCTCTGTCTGCGGGCTCTCGCGCGGCTCGCCGAAGATCTCGCTGGACGAGGCCTGGTAGAAGCGAATGGCCGGATCGACGGCGCGAATCGCTTCGAGCAGCGAGGTCGCGCCGACTGCGGCGAACTCCGCAGTCGCAACCGGCCGTTCCCAGGATGCCGGCACGAACGACGGCGACGCGAGGTTGTACACCTCGCCGGGGCACGCGGCCTCCAGCGCCGTCGCGAGCGAGCGCTGGTCGAGCAGGTCAGCCTCGAGCAGATCGATCCGGTCGCGAACCGGCTCGAGGTTTGGGTACTCGGAAGCACCAGGACGCACCACCCCGGCTACCGCGTAGCCGCGCTCGAGCAGGAGCTCGGCGAGATATGAGCCGTCCTGCCCGCCGATCCCGGTGATGAGTGCGCGTTTCACGGCTCCATTGTCCCTACAGCTTCGGCGTATGCGGCGAGGGTCGCATCGGTGACCTTTTCCCAGGAGAAATGCGAGCGGGCACGGTCGCGGCCCGCTGTGCCGAGGCGACGGCGCAAATCGGCGTCGGCCAGGAGCCGTTCCAACGCAGAGCGCAGCGCAGTGGGATCGCGCGGCGGTACGACGATCCCGGTCTCACCGTCGACGACGAGGTCCAGCAAGCCGCCGACACGCGTAGCCACGACAGGACGGCCGTGCGCCATCGCCTCGAGGCAGGCGACACCGAAACCCTCGCGTCGCGAAGGGCACGCGACGACCGCGGCTCGCGCATAGAGCTGTTGGAGCTCGTCGTGCTGCACGAACCCGCGCGCAGAGGGAACGCGGTCGCGCAGAGGGCCGTCACCGGCGACGACGAGATTGAGTCCCTGCGCAGCCTCGAGTAGTTCGAGCACGCCCTTCTCCGGCGAGAGCCGCCCGGCGTAGAGCACCTCAGCAGGGTCGGCCTCCGCGCCGACCTGGGCGGGCAGGTCGACGCCGCTCGGAATGACACGGACGTTGACCGCGCCTAAAGCACGTGCCCGCTGGGCGAGGTCATTCGAGGCGGCAATCACCAGTCTGGCTCCGCGCAGCACACGGCGAGCAAGCCGGGGCACACGACGAGCCAGTTCCACATCGGTTCCCCACACCTGCACGACGTACGGCTTGCCGCTCCTCTCTGCGACCCACCCCGCGGGAAGCCAGTGCGCATGCAAGAGATCCGCGTCGACACGGCGCGCCGCGCGGACGAAGCTCGCGAGCAATCCCGGGACGAGCAACGCCAGCCAGGGCCGCCGGCGCAGATTCCCGAGCATGCCGTGACCGTACGCAATCCCGTAATGGCGATATTGCTGCGGCCCGACGACCTCAACGTCGACACCGCGCGCCCGAATATGGTCGACCGAGTCCGCGACGAACCGTCCCGCCGAGTCGCCCGTTGAGCGTGGATAGGACGTCGTCAGCACGGCGACCTTCATGCTCGGTGTAACGGCCGGCCGAAGACGATGGGTAACGCAAGCACGAGCACCGCGAACGCGTAGAAGTAATAGAACTGCATCGTCAGGTAGAAGAAGTTGGCCGCCATCGTCCCCGCGAGCGCCGCAGTCATCCCCCACGCCAGCGGCCGCACGCGGCGCGCGACGGCAAGTCCCTCCAGAGCCAAGTGCCGACCCAACGTTCGTGCCGCTCGCAGCCGCGAGAACAGGTAGCGCAGGAAGAGCAGGAACACCACGGCGCCGACGAGCCCGGTCTCGACGATCAGGGCGACGTAGAACGAGTGCGGCCCCCAGTTCGACTTGCCGGTGACGAACTCGTAGTAGACCGAGAACGTGTTCAGCCCGAGGCCGAACAGCGGGTGCGAGTGGATGACCTGCGGCACGAAGTCGTAGACACCGAAGTGCGCGCTCTCTGAACTGCCTCCCGTCTGGATGCGCGATCTCAGTAGCACCTCGAAGTAATGGCGGCGACTCCACACGACGGCGACGAGCAGCGCGGCAACGGCGCCGAGTGGA
>WNGA01002490.1_pt1 | contig 28108 bp, 34 predicted proteins | sample 5400061 | NCBI WGS metagenome assembly WNGA01 (sample SAMN13153366, study PRJNA577476) | soil metagenome | isolation source: 100 cm soil or saprolite under grassland replicate 2 | place: USA:California | collected 2016-06-15
TGCTCCACAAGTTCCAGTCGCAGCCCGGGTTCGTCCGCTACGGCGTGGCCGATGTGGGCGACAAGACGTGCGTATCGATCAGCTTTTGGAACACGCGCGAGCAGGCCGACGGCGCGTCGCTCGTGGCCGCCTCCTGGGTACGCGAGAACCTGAGTGACCGGATCGAGCTGCGGTCGAACTACGTTGGGGACCTCGCTTTCTTGGAGGGAACTCCGGCGAAGGTCTGATCCGATCCGCCGAAGTCAATGCGAGACAAGGAGTCCACGTGAGTGGGCTCCTTTTCTCTTTCCCGAGAGCCTTCCCGAGGTCAGGGAGCCCCCGAGCCTCGTCGGCGAGGTCAGGCGGGCTGGGCGTCGAAGAACGCGGTCCAGTCGGCGCCCCGGCTGGCCCCGTTGCCCAGGATGAACTCCTCGACCATCTCGTGGGCGATGTCGTCGGTGAACTGGACGGGCGGCGATTTCATGAAGTACGCGCTCGGGCCGATGAGCGGGCCGGCGACCCCGCGGTCCATGGCCAGCTTGGCGCAGCGGATGGCGTCGATGGCCACCCCCGCCGAGTTGGGGCTGTCCCACACCTCCAGCTTCAGCTCGATGTTCAGCGGCACGTCACCGAAGGACTGCCCCTCCAGGCGGATCTGCGCCCACTTGCGGTCCTCCAGCCAGGGCACGTAGTCCGACGGCCCGATGTGGATGTCCTTGCGGTCGAGTGGCTTCTCCAGCTGGCTCTGCACCGATTGCGTCTTCGACTGCTTCTTGGACACCAGCCGTTCCCGCTCTAGCATGTTCATGAAGTCCATGTTTCCGCCGAAGTTCAGCTGGTAGGTCCGGTTCAGCTTCACCCCGCGATCCTCGAACAGCTTGGTCAGGATGCGGTGAACGATGGTGGCCCCGACCTGGCTCTTGATGTCGTCACCGACGATCGGCAGGCCGGCGTCGACGAACTTCCGGCCCCACTCGCGATCCGACGCGATGAACACTGGCAAGCAATTGACCATAGCCACCTTGGCGTCCAGGGCAGCCTGCGCGTACTGCTTGGCGGCGGCCTCGCTCCCGACCGGGAGGTAGCACACCAGCACATCGGCCCGGACGTCGCGAAGGACCCTCGCCACGTCGACCGGCGCCTGGTCGGACTCGGCGATGACTTCCTTGTAGTACTTGCCCAGGCTGTCGAGGGTTTGCCCCCGCTGCACGGTCACCCCCGTCGGCGGCACGTCGGCGAAGCGGATGGTGTTGTTCGGCTCCGAGAAGATCGCCTCGGCGACGTCCTTGCCGACCTTCTTGGCGTCGACATCGAAGGCGGCAACGATCTCGACGTCCGACACGTGGTACGGCCCGAGCTGCGCATGCATGAGGCCCGGCACCCGGTCCTCCGGGTTCGCGTCCTTGTAGTACTCCAGTCCCTGGACCAGCGATGAGGCGCAGTTGCCAACGCCCACGATCGCGAGACGGACCTTGCTCATATCGTGCGCTCCTTTCTGCGAAGCGCTCGGGGCTTGCGGCGCCTCGTTCCCTCTCTCATCGAATCGGACTGGCGTCGCTCCGCCGCGATGAGGCCATTCAGCCAGGCGATATCCTGCTCGGTGGACTCGCGGCCGTGCTGCATCAGCGAGAGCGCGTACGTGTCGAAGCGCTCACGGGTAGCCGTGAGCGATGCGGTGATGGTCGAGAGCCGTTCCTCGAGGTAGGCGCGCCGGCGCTCCAGCAGGCGGATCCGGGTATCGGGCGCCAGGTACTTGAAGAACGCGAGGCGGACCCGGAACCGGTTGTCCTCGGAGGAGGACTCGGCGCCTGCCTCCTCCAGCAGTCGCTGGAAGAGCTCCTCGCCTTTCTCGGTGATGCGGTAGACGTTCTTGCGGCGGCCGACCTCCTGCGCGTCGAAGACACGCTCCACGGCGCCGTCGTGCTCCAGGCGCCGCAGCGTGGGATACAGCGAGCCATAGGAAACCCGCCAGAACCCTCCGAGCGTGTCGGTCAGCCGCTTGGAGAGCTGGTAGCCGTGCATGGACCGCTCTTTCAGCAGGCCCAGGATCGCGAGCTCGAGCATCCGGTTCCTTCCTTGGGTTGCGCTTCGATATATCGGTTGTCTATATCGAACCGATATATCGAACCACGAGGCGGGCCGGTCCGTCAAATCCGGGACTGCGAAAAGGTCAGGCTGGGGATGGCGGGCGGCGGTAGCCGGTTACGTTGGGAGGGGGCTTCAGTCCGTGGCCGAGGCGGGGGTCGTCCACGGGCGTCTGGGGAACGCTCGACATCGGCAGAACGCCGGCCCAGACCGGACGGTCGTAGTCGGCCTCGTCGTCGTTCGGCGGTCCGGTACGGAGCTTGGCCGAGGCCTCCTCGAGCGGCACGGCCAGGATCGTGGTCTGGCGGAGCTCGTCATCGGTCGGCATCCGGACCTGATCCGAGCGGCCCGTGCAGACGTGATCCACCAGCGCCTTCTGAGCCATCCACTTCTCCTCCCGGTCGGAGACCTCGCGGCATCGTCCGTAGACCACGACCGACCGGTAGTTCATCGAGTGCATGAACGCCGAGCGAGCCAGGACCAGACCGTCGATGAGCGTGGTGACGATGCACACCTCTTCCCCGCCCTTGATCGTGCGAAGGGTCCGGCTGGCGTTCGATCCGTGGACGTAGAGGGTGTCGCCCACACGGGCATGGATGGTGGGGATCACCCGGGGGTGACCGTCGGCCACGTACCCGACGTGGCAGAAGAGTGCTTCGTCGAGGATGCCATCGATCGTTGCGCGATCGTAGGCGCCGCGCTCGGGGTGGCGCTTGACCCTCGTCCGCTCGCTCGGCGGCGTCTCCGGCATGCCGACATGCTAGCCGCGCGTTCGACGCTTCGAGGTCCGGGCCTTCGCGGTCTTCGCCTTCGACGTTCGGGGAACGAAGCCATGGGGTCGGTGCGACTTCATCCACTGATCGTGGGGCGGCACCGGCTCCCCGACGACGTGGAGGAAATAGTACGAGCCCGTGTCGCCCAGGAACTTGAACCGCTTGACCAGGTCGGCCGAGAGGGCCTCGAAGCCCTCGAAAGACCGAAGGTACCTTTTGAACCCGCCGAACTCGTCCTCCAGGGCGAGCATGGTCTCGGCGTTCTCCACCGTGGCCTCGATCTTGCGACGGTTACGGATGAGCCGCGTGTCCTCCGCCAACGCGTCGATCTGCTTCGGCGTCAGCTTCGCCACGCTGTGGGGGTCGAAGCCCCGAAATGCTTCCCGCGTCCCGTCCCACTTGGCCTCGACCACTCGCCAGCTCATGCCGGACTGAAACACCGCCTTCGACAGCACGTCGAGATAGTCAGCCAACCCCTTCGGCCTGATCTGCGTGGGACCTTCCATCGTGCCTCCCCCGGAGAGCCGTGTTTCACCCTATCGACGAACGGATGGGCGCGGGATCGACCCTGCCCGGATGGTCAACGCTCACCGCGTGGCCCGGAACCGCCCTCGCTTCCGCCCTGCTGGAGGAACCGCTCGATCTCCGAGACCAGGTCCTCGCCTGAGGGCTGCCCCTGCTCGTCGGCCATCTGCTCCAGGCGCTGGACGTACTCCCTGGACTCCTCGCTGTCCGCCACCGCCTGGTCGAGGCGCTGGCGTTGTGCCATGGCCTCGTCGGGGAGCGCGTCGAGCGGCAGTTCGACCCCTAGGTGTCGACCGGCGTGCTCCAGGAGCCCGATGGTGGCCGACGCGAACGGACCCCCGACGTAGTGCGGGACCTGTGCGTAGAAGCCGACCGCGGGGAGTCCGGCGCTCGAGACCGCCAGCTCGATCGTGCTGAGCGCGGCGGAGGGGACGCGGAGCAGGCCCTCCGGGCCTTGCTGCTCGTCCTCGGTGAGGAGCCCTTGCTTCGACGCGGTGGCCAGGATCGGCACGGGCCTCGTGTGGGGGACCGCCGCCGGGATGGCACCCAGGCTGACCCATTCCACCACTCCCAGCTTGAGCGCGATCTCGAGCACGTCCTGCGACAGCTCGCGCCACCGGAAGTCGGGCTCGGGGCCGGTCAGCACGAGGAGATCACGCGGTCCGTGCCGGGCTCGTTTCAGCGTGAGGTCGGGCCACACCAGCTCGGTCAGCCTCCCGTCGAGGACGTCGAGCACGGGCCGGCGCGAGCGATAGTCGTACAAGGCGTCGGGATCGAAGGTGGCGACGGCCTCGCCGTCGCCACCGGCGAGCACCGTCGCTGAGGTCGATGCGCCCGCGGCGTCGAGCCACCCGTCGAACGCGGCGACGATGGCAGGAGCGACCAGCGGGTCCACGGGCTCCGCAAGCCGGTACAGGCTCATCGATTGAGGATAGCGGGGGTGCCGTTCGAAGACCGCCCGCACCACCGGATGTGCCGGCTCGCCTAGCATGACGCCGTGGATGGTCCGCTCTCGATCCCGTCCGCGGCTGCCGGCATCGAGCGGCCGTTCGAGCCGCGGGACCTCGTGGTGGCGAACGACGCTGTCGTGCGCATCGCCGCTATCGAGGGCGAGTTCCCGTGGCACCACCACGATGAGGACGAGCTGTTCCTGTGCTGGGAGGGTGAGTTCCGGATCGAGCTCGAGGGCCTTGCCCCGGTCGAGATGCGCGCGGGTGACCTCTTCACGGTCCCGCGCGGGGTCGAGCACCGCCCGGTGACGCCGACCCGCGCCATCGTTCTCCTTCTCGAGCGACCCGAGACCCTTCAGTACGGCAGCCGGTGACCTCGCCGGCCGGCTACACGGACCTGCGATAGCGCCTCACCGCGAGTGGGGCCGCGACCACGATGATCGCCACGATCCACCCCAGGGACTGGAGCACGTAGCTCGTGGTCGGCCCTCCTTCCAGCAGGGCGCGAACCGCGCTTGCCGTGACCGAGACGGGCTGATGGTCGGCGAAGGCCCGGAGCCATCCGGGCATCGTCTGGGTCGACACGAACGCCGAGGAGGCGAACACTAGCGGGGCGAGGATCGGGAACGCCGCGGCCTGCGCGGTCTCCGGATCGCCCACCGCCAGGCCCACGAACGCGAAGACCCACGACAGCGAGTAGGCGAACAGGAGCACGAGCCCGATGCCGGCCAGGAACAGGACCGGGTTCGTGTGAACGCGGAACCCGACCGCGAATCCGACCAGGATCACGAGCACCATGACGAACACGTTGCGCGCGAAGTCGCCCAAGGTTCGACCGGCGAGGACGGCGGAGCGGGCCATCGGAAGGGAACGGAATCGCTCGAGCAGTCCGCTCTTCAGGTCCGTGGCCATGCCCACGGCCGCCGCGATCGCTCCGAACACCGTCAGCTGGACGAAGACCCCAGGCATCAGGTAGTCGACGTAGGGATACGGGAAGCCCGGCAGCTTGACGGCGCCACCGAACACGTAGCGGAACAGCAGCACGAAGATGACCGGCTGGATCGTGGAGAACACGAGGAGCTGCGGGACCCGCCGATAGGTGATCAGGTTGCGCTCTGCCATGGCCATCGTGTCGGACACCGCGCCGCTCAGGCGGCTCAGGCCCTGGCGCTCGACGGGCAACGGAACGGTGATGGATGTCTGGCTCATCGTGCGGCTCCGATCTGAGCCGGCTCTCCCGCCGTCTCGGTCGTGGGTTCGGCGTGGTGTCCGGTGAGGGCGAGGAAGACGTCGTCGAGGCTCGGATCGCGCACCGTGAGCGAGGACGGCGAGAGTCCCTGACCGTCGAGCGTCCGTAGCACGTCCATAAGGACCCTCGGGCTGTCGGAGGACAACCGAAGCATGGTGCCCTCGAGCTCGGGCCCGCCGTTCAGCGCTGCCAGTGCTGCCTGGGCCCGGAGGGCCTCCACCTCGTCGGGCATTCCGATCTCGATGACGGTGTCGCCCAGGTTCGCCTTGAGCTCCGCGGGTGTGCCCTCGGCGATGACCTTGCCGACGTCGACGACGGCCACCCGGCCGGCCAGCCGATCGGCCTCCTCCAGGTACTGCGTCGTGAGCAGAACCGTGGTGCCCTCGGACACGAGCTCCCGGATGGTGTCCCAGAGCGCGTTCCGACTCTGCAGGTCGAGTCCGGTTGTCGGCTCGTCGAGGAACAGGACCGGCGGCCGTTGAACCAGCGCGGCCGCGACGTCGAGCCGCCGGCGCATCCCTCCCGAATACGTCCGGACCGGACGGTCGGCCGCATCGGAGAGGTCGAAGCGCTGGAGGAGCTCGTCGGCCCTAGCCCGGATGGCCTGACGTGGCATCTGGGCCAGCTTCCCGACCAGCCGGAGGTTCTCCTGCCCGGTGAGGTTGGGATCGACGGCCGCGAACTGCCCGGCGAGGCCGATCCGGTACCGGACCGCGTCCGCTTCCCGAACGACGTCGTGCCCTAGGACCTCGGCACGGCCCTCGTCGGGCGCGAGGATCGTGGTCAGGATCCGGATGGCGGTCGTCTTGCCGGCGCCGTTCGGGCCCAGGAGCCCGAAGATGGTGGCGGCCGGGACCTGGAAGTCGATGCCGCCGAGGGCGACGACCGATCCGAACCGCTTGGTCAGGCCCTCGACCTTGATGGCGATGCCGTTCTGGCTCACGCGTGCCTCCCTCGGAGTACCTCGGAGATAAGGGAAACCCTACCCGCGGTAATTGAACTATGTCAAGTGTCTATGAGATTAAATTTTTGAGACAGTTGAACTTTCTCCCGGGCTCGACTAGCATTGGAGACGATGAGAGCGGGGACCACCGCGGGAGCAGGCAAGAAGGCGCTGGCGGCCGAGGCGTGGCGGCCACTGGTCGAGTTCTTCTTCAAGACCGCCAAGCACCGGAGCCGTGTGCTGGGGCGCTACGGCCTGACGCCCGGGGACGCCAGGGCGCTCGGGAGCCTCGAGCCCGGTGAGGGCCGGCCGATGGGGACCCTGGCCGAGGAGTGGACGTGCGACGCATCGAACGCCACCTGGATGGTGGACCGCCTGGAAGAGCGGGGGCTGGCCGAACGGAAGGCGTCGCCGACCGACCGGAGGGTGAAGCTGGTCGTGTTGACACCGCTCGGCCGCAAGATCAGGGCGGCGATCATGGAGGGGATGTACGAGCCGCCCCCGGAGCTCCTGCGCCTGGACCGAGCCGATCTCGAGGCGCTCCGTGACGCGCTCGCTCGGCTTCCGGGCCTCGAGGACGAGCCCGCCCGCTCCTGACGCACGGACTCGGCCGCGCCGCACCCGTAGCGGTCCGGTGGGGTCAGAGGATCTCGACGGCGTCCCTCACGAGCTCGGCACTCCACACGATGGCGATCGCGACGAGCCCGATGCGGCCGATCCATGCGACCGGTGGCGAGTTCCACAGGGACGCGATCTCGGGCGCCGCGCGGCCCAACAGCACCGCAGCAGGGATGAGTGCCAGCACGGCCAGGCCCACTACGCCGAGGAACCCCACAGGAAGCAGCAGGACGAGTCCGGCGATCCACGCCCTCGAGCGTCCGAAGGCCGAGCCGTCTGCGAGGAACCGTTCGGCGAGCAGGCTCGTGGCCACGCCGTAGGCGGCTGGAAGGAAGACGAACATCGCCACGGCCAGGCCGAGTGGCTCGAGGAGCGTGAAGTCGATCCCGCCGGGACGGATGACCGTCGCGCCGCCGACGATGCCGGTCATCGCGCCGAACAGCCACGGACGGCCGCGTTCGGGAAGCCAGCCCCGAACCACGAGGTAGACCAACCCCCCGATGATCCCCAAGACAGTTGTGACGATGACGAGGAACAGGGTGGCGCCGCTGAAGGTCCCGATGGTGAAGTCGTCATCGGTGTTCAGGCCGCGAAGCGCGGGGTCCGAGGTCAGCCGGAGGACGAACATCACCACCCTCCCACCGATGCCGCCGATCACGGCGCCGGTCAGGGAACCGGCCACCGCGGCGGCGGCCACCGGCCTGGCTGTGCCGCTCAGGTCCTGCTTCAGCGTCGCGGTCTCCGCGCTCACAGTGCCGGCATCGTGGCCGCACAGAGGCGCTCACGCAAGTGCTCTATCCAGTGGTTCGGATATCCCCGATCGCGAGATCGTCCAGGACGCCACCTCGGACCTGCGCCAGCCACAGGTGGGGCTTCTGGTACCCGGTTCCTGGATACCGCTGGAGGACGTTGACCATCAGGCCGACCCCGTCGATCCCTCGAACCACCGCCGCATCCTGGCAGCGCTCCCCATCGAGCTGGGAACACAGCTGCACGAAGCCGTCGGAGGCGACCGACAACGTTCCCCTGACGGCGATCCATCCCTGCGGCCGAGCGGCCACAGCCCCGGCCGGGGAGTCCCACACCTGTGCGGCGTCGATGGTGAACGTCACCGGTTCCGCCCCCGGGCAGAACGGCGGGCGCGATGGGTCGGTGATAGGGGCCGAACTTCCAGGGTCGGGCGCCTGCATCGCCCCGACCCGGATCGACGTCGGATCGCCGGCGGCATCGCGTCCCACGACCTGGAAGGCGAAGGTGGCCAGGCCGCTCGGCGCCGGCCCCGCGGACGTCCACGTCCCGTACTCGTCGAAATGCGCCTCGTGCGCCCACTCGACGAACTGGCGCGTCGTCGGACACCACTCGACCGGGTCCTCGAACCCCCATGCCCGATGAGAGGAGAACGCGTCGACCACGGACAGAGTCCCGTCCTCATGATGCACGACGAAGACGGGACGGCCGTCTGCAAGGAACATCGGTGACGTCTCCCCACGCGCGGGAACCGGAAGGACGTCGGAGCCCGCGAGCGACCTCACGGTGGTTCGAAAAGGCGCGAAGACGATCCACAGCAATGCCGCCGCAGCGAGGAACAGTGCGAGCGCGGTCGTCGCAACGATCACTCGCGACGGGCCCCGCGACGGAAGCGGTTGGAGCCGTGGCCCCTCGGTGATCCGCTCCCACAGATCGGCCGGAAGCTCGGCCCGATGCAGCTTCGCCACCTCACGCTGCCAACGCTCAGTCATCACCGTCCTCCTCGCTTCCCAGGACGTCCCGGAGCCGCCGCCGCCCCCGGAACAGGTGCACCCTGACCGTGGCCGGCGAGATGCCGATCAACCGCCCGACCTCAGGGGCGGTGAACCCCTCCTGGTCGTGGAGCAGCACGGCGGCCCGTTGGTTCGGCGACAAGGTCCACAGCGCCGAGAGGACGTCCTGCACGTCGGCCGGGTCGATGCCCGGGACGGGGTCCGGGAGTGCGGGCGGGCCGCGTCGCTCTCGTTGCAGCTCACGGCTGGCGATCCGGAAGGCCGTGCGATAGATCCACGCTAGCGGGTCGCGGATCTCGCGCGCCCGTTCGATCGCCCGGGCGAACGCCTCGGCCACGGCGTCCTCGGCCAGGTGCCGTCGCCCTCCGGCGAACCCGTAGATGGCCCGCCACAACTGCGGGGCCGAATCTCGATACAGGCGCTCGATGTCGCGCTCGACGCCCTCGCTGAGATCGCGAGGTGCCACCGGACCGCCCTCCACCTCTGGCACTGTAGGCCCTCGCCCTCGCATCCCACAGCTACAGAGCCCGAAGGGAGCAGGAACGCTTACCCGGTCTCGTTGGGCGGCTCCGCTGGCGCCTACCCCCTCAGGCCGTGAGCAGGCCGATGCCGAGCGAGGTCACGCCGAGAGCGAGCGACACGGCGCCGGCATAGAGCAACCAGATCAGCCGGTTGGGCTGCGTGGCACCGCGGAACCCCGCTTCGCGCGAGCGTCCCCCACAGCCCGCTCACGTCCGCCGCCCCGACGAGGATCAGGCACACCAGGGATAAGGTGACCAAGACACCGGCGTGCGCGTGCCCGGCCCGAGCGAAGGCATGCTGGAAGCCGGTCACGGTTTCTCGTCCGCGGACGATCCGCAACATGTACGTCCCGCCGAACTCCACGGCGACGATCGCAAGCAACAGGATCCCGGCGGTGTTCCGCGCGTCGCTCGACAGAAGCGCCTGTCCAAGCATGTTGGTCCTCCCCTTCGAACGCCTCGGCTCGTTGATACATCACTCAGCTCTTCGCTTCCATCGGACCCAGCGGACTCGGAGGGGTCATCGGAACGCCCGCTCGGTTTCCGGAGGGCAGGAGTACGATGTCGGCTTCCGCAACCCCGAAAACGAGGGGCAGATGACGGACTACCTGTTGCTCTACAGCGGCGGCAAGATGCCGGAGACCGAGGCCGAGCAGGCCGACGTCATGAAAGCGTGGAACGTCTGGATGGAGAACCTCGGTCCGGCCCTGAAGGACGGGGGCAACCCATTCACCGAGCAGGCCAAAACGATCGACCCGATGGGAAAGGTCACCGACGGTCCCGCCGGATCACCCGCGAGCGGCTACTCGATCATCCAGGCGAACTCGCTCGACGACGCGGTCATGAAGGCCCAGGACTGCCCGGTCCTTCAGGGCGGCGCCAAGATCTCGGTGTACGAGACCTTCGAGGTGATGTAGCCGTCCTGGGGGTCCTTCATGCTGGTGCCGTCTCACCGCGAGGTGGCCGACGGCGGCCGAGCACGTGCCGATAGGTTCTAAGCGAGGCTGATCGTCCCGTCCTCGTGCAGCGTCCAGTCGGGGTTGAGCCACCTCCCAGGGGTGACCGTCGGGATCGACGAACACCCCCGAGTACCCGCCCCAGAAGGTCGTTCCCCCTTCCCGCGCGATCGTTGCCCCAGCCTCCCGGGCCTCCTCGATGATCGCATCGACCTCCCGGGGCGAGCTCACGTTGTACGCGAGCGCGACGCCGCCCCAGCCACCGCTGTCCTGGACGCCGCTGTCCTCGGCGAGCCTGGCCCGATCCCACAGCGCCACGATGAACCCGCCTGCTTGGAAGAAGACGACGTCGGCGCTCGGCGCGGCCCCGGTCTTCCAGCCAAGCGCCTCGTAGAACCGCCGGGACCGGTCGAGCTCCCGGACGCCGAGGGTGATCAGGCTGACCCTTGCTTCCATGTCAGACCCCGAGCCTAGCGCCCCCCAGGGACTGTTACGAGGGGCAATATAGCAGTCATGCTATACTTCCTCCGTGAGCGGTGGAGTGCTGATCAAGGAGGCCCGGCGGAGAGCCGGGTTGACCCAAGTCGAGCTGGCCCACAGGGTGGGGACCACGCAGTCCGCGATCGCTCGGGTCGAGCGGGGCCGGACTGAGCCCACCGCCGAACGCCTCGGCCAGCTGATACGGGCGTGCGGGCTGGACCTCCAGGTCCGGCTGGCGCCGATCGACGACTCGGAGTGGTCGGTGGCCCGGTCGAACCTGACCCTCGACGTCGACTCGCGGGTTCGCCAGCACCAGGCCGCGCTCCGTTTCGCCAGGGCCGGTCGCGCGGCCGCAGCGAGCCGCCGTGGCTGAGCCCGAGCTCGCGCCTGAGCGGATGCTGGCCGTCCTCAGGGAGCACGGCGTCCGGTTCGTCCTCGTAGGCGGTTTCGCCGCCGTGATCTACGGCTCCCCCTATCTCACGACCGACGTCGACGTGGTCCCGGAGTGGTCCAAGGAGAACCTGGAACGCTTGTCGGCGGCGTTGGAGTCGATGCATGTTCGTGTCTGGACCGCGAGCGAGCCAGCTGGCCTTGCCTTCAACCACGATGCCGCCTCGCTTGCCGGCGCGGACATGTGGAACCTCGTGACCGATCACGGCCGCCTGGATCTGATGTTCGTGCCGAGTGGCACGGCCGGGTACGAGGACCTCTCGCGCGATGCCGTGCACTTGAAGATCCTCGGCGTCGATGTCGATGTGGCGTCCCTGGCCGACGTGATCAGGTCGAAGGAGGCCGCCGGGCGAGAGAAGGACCGGGTGGTGCTCCCTGTGCTCCGCCGCATCCTGGACGAGGCCGGGGAACGTCACCTTCACCCGTAGGTGCCCCCAAGCCGGGTTTACCGGCAGCGGTTCGGGTGCCATCCTCGGTGTCGGAGGGGGTGCTCGAGATGATCGAAGAGCGTGCGGAGCGTTTGAGCCGCCTGGGGCCGTGGGCGCTCACCGCGCTGCTCACCGCGTGTACCGGCGCAGTTCCCGACAATCCTTCCCCGCGCCAGTCTGCCACGCCACAGAAGCTTCCCGGCTCGCTCACCGTGGTGGGTCAAGATCCGCTCTTCCATCGTGGGATGAATGCAGGGCTCGCGGTTTGGAACGACTTCGCTTACGTCGGCAGCCGCACGGATGGCACGAAGGTCCACCCGCACGCCGGAGTCCTCGTGGTGGACATCCACGATCCGGGGCGCCCGAAGGTCATGGGGGAGATCGGCCCGCCGGACGAGGGCAACCCCAGCGAGACCTCGCGCGAGCTCAGGGTCTGGCCGAGTAAGCACTTGCTTCTCGTCCTCAACTTCAGATGCGATCCCCTCATCCACGACTGCCGCGGCTCGCCGGTAGAGCCCACCATTCGGTTCTACGACATCGGCGGGAAGCGAGCCGCGAAGCCCGTGCTCGTGTCCACGTACAACCCCCAACGGACGCCCCACGAGTTCTTCCTGTGGCAGGACCCGAACGATCAGAGCCGGGCGCTTCTCTATCTGTCGACGCCCGGCTATTTCGGTGTGGACCTCCTGGTGACCGACATCTCGACCGCCCGGGAGGGTGTGTTCCGGGAAATGGCCTCGTGGTCGACCGCGTTCCCCGACCCCGGATTCAACGACGACCTCCATTCCCTTTCGGTGTCGCCCGACGGGTCACGCGCATATCTCGCCTTCCTCACCGGGGGGTTCTTCGTGCTGGATACGTCCGAGGTGGCGAAGGGACTCCCGGCGCCCGACATCCGTTTGGTCACGCCATTGACCAGCCGGGTCCGATGGCCGGGGCCGGGACCGCACAGTGCGGTGAAGGTTCCCGGGCGCGACCTGGTGCTCACCACGGACGAGGTCTACGGGGGGGCCGGGCCAGACGAGGGGTGTCCCTGGGGCTGGGTCCATCTGATCGACGTGACCGACGAGCGCGGTCCCCACGTCGTCTCGGAGTATCGGGTGGCGCCGTACAACGAGGAGGCGTACTGCGACGAGGTGAGCGGGGATCGGAACATGGGTTCGAGCTTCTCCTCGCACAATCCCACGGTCACCAAACACTTGGCCCTCGTCACCTGGCACAGCGCGGGACTCCAGCTGTTCTCCACCGGCGACCCGGCTCGACCCACGCAGTTGGCGGCCTTCGTCCCGGAACCACTGGGTTCCGTGGCCACGGAGGACCCTGCGCTCAGCTCGGGTCCCGACCACGTCGTCATGTGGAGTTATCCGATCATCCAGGATGGCCTGATCTACGTCGTGGACATCAGGAACGGGCTCTACGTGTTGAGGTACCACGGCCCTCACGAGGGTGAGATCGCCTCGACGTGGTTCCTGGAGGGCAATTCCAACTTGGGCGACGGGTCCTAGCCATTCTCTGGCGGCGGTGTGTGCTTCCATCCAGAGCATGCGAAGGGCCCGGCTCGTGCCGGGCCCTCGCGGTACGTCCCAAGACGCCTTAGACCGGGCGAACGTTCGCGGCCTGGGGGCCTTTCTGCCCTTGGCTCACGTCGTATTCAACCCGCTGGTTCTCGTCGAGGTTGCGGTATCCGTCGCCGGCGATCGCGCTGAAATGCACGAACACGTCGGCGGTGCCGTCCTCCGGAGTGATGAAGCCGAAGCCCTTCTCAGAGCTGAACCACTTCACGGTTCCAGTTGCCACGTGCGATCCCTCCTTCCTTTCGCCGTTCCGGCCTGAGAGCTGCCGTTCGGGCGCCGGCCGTAGCAGCCGGGACTGAGGGAACTGCTCGTAGCGTCAACCGCGATTGGTGCCCTCATCAACAACGCTACCAGGTCGGGAGGATGCCGGTCCGGGCCTGCCGATCAGGGGCCGGTCCGGGCCGACGTCAGCGCGGCCACCAGGCGGCGGAGCGCGCCGCCGAGCCCGTACCGCTCGGCGAGGGAAAGGACCGTCGGGTCCGGCTCCTGCCGTGGGCGCGTCAGGTCTACCTGCGGGATGGGCAGATCCGTGGGGATAGTGACGACCTTGAGGGCGCGCTCGACGTAGTCGAGGTCGCGACGGACCTTGCTCAGGGCGATCCCCTGGTCGGATCCGCGTGCCGCGTCGATGATGCCGTCGAGGCTCCCGTATCGGGCCAGGAGGCCGGCCGCAAGCTTGGGCCCGACGCCCCGGACCCCCGGCAGCCCGTCGGAGGGATCGCCGCGCAGCACGGCGAAATCGCGATACGCCCGACCGGGGATCTGATACTTGGTTGCGATGTAGGTCTCGTCGACCACGTCCACCTCGGAGACGCCTCGCCGTGGATACAACACGACGATCTTCGGATCACGCACGAGCTGAAAGAGATCCCGATCGCCGGAGACGATGGCCACCCGCCCCGGGGCGCGCTGGGCCAGGGTACCGATGACGTCCTCGGCCTCGTAGCCGGGATGCCCGACCACCTGTATCCCGCACCCCGCGAGGATCTCGAGGATGACCGGGATCTGGGGAGCCAGGAGCTCCTCCGCCTGCTCCTGCGCGCTCCCCGGTTCCGCACGATGCGCCTTGTAGGTGTCGATGAGCTCGACCCGCCACTCCGGTCGCCAGTCGTCATCCGCTGCACAGCAGATGAACGCCGGATCGTGCTCGGCCACCAGGCCCTCGAGCATCCCGAGGAATCCGTAGGCCGCGTTGATCAGAGTCCCGTCCGGAGCCTTGACCGTATCGGGGACGGCGAAGAGCGCCCGATAGATCAGGCTGGCCGAGTCGACGAGGAGCATGAGGTCGTTGACGGGCTTCACCCCATCGCTCTCGGGGTCGCCCCATGAGACAGGGAGAGGACGAATGCGTCGATCTGGTGACCCTTGAGTGAAACGTACCGATGCTCGAGAGGCGCATCCAGGAGTCCCGCCCCGGCAGCAACCTCCTCGCTGAGGAGGACCTCCCCGATCGCCGCCTGCGACGCGAGGTGCGCAGCGATGTTGACCGGGTCGCCGAGCGCCGTGAAGTCGCTCGATTCGTTGGAACCGACGATACCGACGAATGCCGGGCCGGTGTGCACACCGGCTCCGAGTGGAACCCAGGGGCCTTCGGTGGATCCGTGGCCCGTGGCGCGGAGCAGCTCCTCGGCTGCCTCGACCGCGAGCTTGGCGTGCTCCCGACCGGTCATGAACGGGATGAACAGCCCCACGACCTCGTCGCCCACGAACTTCTCGATGATCGCATCGCGCTCGATCAGAACCTCGCTCGACACCTTGTAGAAGTGGTTCATGAGCCTGGTGAAATCGAGCGTCGACATCTGTCGGGCGAGCTTGCTCGAGCCGCGAACGTCGGCGAACAGCATCGACAACTCGACCTCCCCGCCACGGATCTCCTCGTTGCCGGCCGCACTGGGACAGGCTTTCGCATGGGTCTCGAACCCCCGGAAGCAGCGCCCACAGATCTTGGGGTTCTTCTCCCAGGGGGTGAACCCGTACCGTCTGAGGATCAGGGCGCCCGGAGCACGGAATGGCGCCTTGCAAATCTTGCACCGCGGGCTGGACGGGATGAACCGGAGAGGGCTTGGATCGTTCAGGTGTGGGTGGGTGCCACTCAGGAAGTCGTGCCATTCCTCCTCGGGCGTTGCGTACTCGGCCATCGCCGGGGCAGCGTAGCGTTCGGCGAAGCTCGTCCGCCATTTGCCCTGGATCAGGGACGCTCAGCGCAGTCGGGCGGCCCGCAGGGCGAGGTAACGCTGCTCCGGAACGCTCGCGGCCATCCTCGCCGCCCGCCGGTACGAGGCGCGCGCCGCGTCCGTGTCCCCGGCGAGCTCGAGCAGCGCCCCCCGCACGGCATCGAGGCGGTGGGTCCGCGCCATGCGCTCGTCCCCCTCGAGCGTCCCGAGCAGGGCCAGGCCGGCTCGCGGTCCGCGGACCATCCCCACGGCGACCGCCCTGTTCAGCGTGACGACCGGCCCCGGTGAGACCTGCTCCAGCACGTCATACAGGGCCAGGATCTGAGGCCAGTCGGTCCCTTCGGCGTTCGGCGCCTCGTCGTGCACGGCGGCGATCGCGGCTTGAAGCTGGTAGGGACCGATCGGCGCCGTTCCCAGGGTGCGGCCGACGAGCGCCAGGCCCTCCTCGATCTGGGTCCTGTCCCACAGATCACGCCGCTGTTCGGCCAGGGGGACGGGGAGACCTTCGGCGTCCGTCCGGGCGTACCGCCGCGCATCGGTCAGCAGCATGAGGGCGAGCAGTCCGGCCACCTCACCGTCTTTGGGTATCAGCCGGTGGAGCAGACGGGCCAGCCGGATGGCTTCGCTCGTGAGGTCGGTTCGCTGCAGCGAGGGACCGGAGCTCGTCGTGTACCCCTCGTTGAAGATCAGGTACAGCACCTGCAGCACGACGCGGAGACGCTCCGCAAGCTCCGGCGGGGGTGGCAGCTCGAACCGGCCGCCCGAGCTTCGGATGGTCTGCTTGGCCCTGCTGATGCGCTGGGCCATCGTGGTCTCGGGGACCAGGAACGCGTTCGCGATCTCCGTCGTCGTCAGCCCGCCGACCGCTCGCAGCGTGAGGGCCAACTGCGATGGCGGGGAGAGCGAGGGGTGGCAGCACATGAACAGGAGCGTGAGCGTGTCGTCCTGTTCGGCGACGCGCCCCCGACCGGACAGATCCAGCACGGCGGCGGTCTCCTCCCGACGTCGCCGGGCGCTCTCGCTCCGCCATCCGTCGACCAGCCTGCGGTTCGCGATGGTCATGACCCATGAACGCGGGCTCTCGGGGATGCCCTCCGCGCTCCACTGCTGCGATGCCGCGAGCAGCGCCTCCTGCACCGCGTCCTCGCACGCGTCGAACTGGCCGTGCCGCCGGACGAGCGTGCCGAGGACCTGCGGCGCGAGCTCGCGCAGCAAGTCCTCGACGGCAGGCGTTGCGACCGGCGACACGGCGACGGCGGGTGGCCCTACGCGCTCTCTGCGGCCCGCTCCGCCGCGGCGATATCGATCTTCTTCATCTCGAGCATCGCCTTCATGGCTCGCTGTGACCGTCCGGGATCGGGGTCGGTCAGCAGCTCGATCAGACGCGTCGGGACGATCTGCCACGACAGGCCGTATCGGTCCTTGAGCCAGCCGCACGGCCCTTCCTCGCCGCCCTTCGCGGTGAGGGCGGTCCACAGCTCATCGACCTCGTCCTGCGATGTGCAGTTCACGACGAGGGAGATCGACTCGTTGAAGGAGAAGGGCTGCTTTCCACCGCTCAGCGCGGTGAACTCCTGCCCGGCGAGCTGGAACGAGACGGTCATGACGGTGCCCGAGGTCCCGGGCCCGGCTTCACCGTAGCGCGTGAGCTCAACGACCTTCGACGGTCCGGGGTCGGAATCGGCTCCGCGCCTGGACGAGAACACGGAGACATAGAAGTTCGCGGCCTCCTCGGCCTGGTCGTCGAACCACAGGAACGTGGTGACCTTCTGCATGGGGATCTCCTCCTTCTGCTCGGATGAGCGGTCGGTTGTGGTGAGCGGTCAGACCTCGGGCGGCGCGTCGGCGACCTGGCGCACCTCGACGGGCGCCTCGATGAAGGCAACGATCCGCGAGGCGGTCTCGAGCGCCCGCTCTTCGGTCGCGTCGATGATCCAGTAGCCGGCCAACGACTCCTTCGCCTCGGCGAACGGGCCGTCGGTCGGCACCGGAGCACCCTCGACGAACCGGACGGTCTTCGCCTGGCTCGGATCGACGAGCCCCTGGCCATCGACGTACTCGCCGGAGTCCTTGAGCTCCTGGTCGATCGTCTCCATGAACTTGATCATCTCCCTGATCCACTCCGGGGTCTTGACCTCCATCATTGTGTTCTGGTCCCCGAACAGCAGGATCATGTACTTCATCCTGACACCTCCTCGCTCAGGTGCCCTCGGCGGACACGCTCACCCATGGGTCGGGGCCGCCGCTTGGTTCTCGACATCGACGGGAGGAACCCCGGCGCGCGGGGCCTAGGAGCGGGCAGGCTCGTAGGCGAGCGAGGCGACGCCGGTCTTGTAGGCCCGTGAATCCACGAGCTCGAGGGGCAGTTCGCCGATCCCCTCCTCGAAGAGGCGCTTCCCCGAGCCGACCACGATCGGGAAGACCAGCAGGTCGAGCCGGTCCAGGAGGCGGTTGCGCAGCAGTGAGCGCATAAGGGTAGGGCTCCCGACGACGGTGAGGTTCTTGCCGGGCTGCTGCTTCAGCTTGGTGAGCTCCTCGACCACATCGCCGGTGATGAGCGTCGAGTTCCGCCACTCGACCGACTTCAGGGTCCTGGACACCACGAACTTCTGGGTCGCGTTGATGTAATCGGCGTACGGGTCGTCCTCAGCCGTCTTGTCGGGCCAGTACGCCAGGAAATCCTCGTAGGTCCGCCGCCCCAGCAGCATCGCGTCCGACGCGTCCATGCCCGCCTGCATGGCCTGCCCCACCTCGTCGTCGAAGTAGGGAGTGGTCCACTTCTCCGGGCCCTCCGCGACGCCGTCGACCGATACGAACTCGACCGCCACGATGTCCCTCATCGCGATCTCCTCTCATCCATCCCTGCCACGTATCCCTGCCACGTCTCGCCCAAGGCGACCGTGCGGCTGGGCAAAACTCATCGGTCCCCGCTCAGTTTCCAGGGTCGATCCGGTCTTGTCGATGGATGGCGATGAAGAGGAGTCCGGCCGCCTTGGTCCTCGCTGGCCCGATCGCGCCCCAGGACATCCCGGCGCTCTGCCGGCGAGCCTGCACGCTTGCGAAGCGAAGCGACGCCGAGCTGGTGGTCTGTGACGTCGGGGGACTCATCAAGCCGGACGTGGTGGCCGTCGAGGCCCTGGCCAGGGTTCAGCTGACGGTCGGGCGGATTGGGCGTCGGATCAGGGTCCGCAACTCGTGCCGCGAGCTCCAGGAATTGCTGGCCTTCATGGGGCTTGCCGACATCCTGCGGTGACCCCACCCGCGAAGCGAAACTCATCGGCCCGCAGGGCCGTCCTGCCTACCGTTGCAGCTGGGGTGGCAGGCCGAAGATCGGAAACAGCCGTTGGGTGTCGAGGAAGAACGTGATCCCGGCGATCCGATCGCCGGACACCTCGACGACCTGGAGCGACCAGGGCTCCAGGATCCCCTCACGGTCGCTCGGCTTGTACTGCCCGTAGGCCGGCATGCCGTTGGCCTCTACCGGCACCAGGCGCGAGCCCCGACAGCCGATCCCGGGCCCCAGGCACCACCGGCGGACGTCCTCGTGCGTCTGGAGCCACAGTTCGTAGGGGGGCATCGACCACGAGGCATCCTCCCGCAGGAGCGAGGTGAGCGAGTCCATGTCGTACCGCTCGAAGGCATCGACGTAGCGGGCCAGCAGCGCCCGCTGTTCTTCATCCATCGGTCGGCGGGCCTCCCCGGTCTCGAGATCGGCGGATGCGAGCGTGGCCCTGGCTCGCTGGAGCGCGCTGTTGACCGAGGGGACCGAGGTCTCGAGGAGCTCGGCGACCTCGGAGGCCTTCCACCGAAGGACCTCGCGCAGGATCAGCACCGCCCGCTGTCGGGCCGGGAGGTGCTGGAGCGCGGCCACGAAGGCCAGGCGGATGCTCTCGCGGGACTCCGCCGCTTCGGCCGGGTCGCCACCCGTCGGCAGCACGTGTCCGTCGGGGATGGGCTCGATCCACGTGACCTCGGGTAGGCGCTCGCCCAGCAGGTGCTCTTCGGCGGTGCCCGCGGGCCCCAGATCCATGGGCCGGGCCCGCCGTGCCCTCCCGTGAAGCATGTCGAGGCAGACGTTCGTGACGATCCGGTAGAGCCAGGAACGGAGCGCCGCCCGGCCCTCGAACCCCTCGAAGCCCTTCCACGCCCGGAGCAGCGTCTCCTGGACGGCGTCCTCGGCCTCGAACGACGATCCGAGCATCCGATACGCGTAGGCGGTCAGCTCGACGCGATGCTGCTCCAGCAGGTCCTGGAGGTCCTCGGCCCCCCGCGTGGCCGTGCTGCCCCCTCGATTCCCCCGCGCCGCCATGCCAATCATGATAGGCAGGACCAGGGGAAGCGATGAGTCCCGCCGGCTCGGACGGTCTCATCATGGAGGACCCACTCGAGGGGGAGACATGGAGGCCGTCCCGGTATGCGCGGTGATGTCACACGGAGCCCCCGTGTCACGTCTCAGGGAGGGACGATGCATGTTCGGCCGAGCCGGGAGAACCAGATGAGCGAGCTATTCGAAGAGCTCCGAGCCGTCCTGAGCGGCCGGGTTATCACGCCAGAGGATGCCGAGTATGACGATGCCCGCCGGGTGTTCTCCGGCGAGTTCGACCGCCGGCCCGCGGCGATCGCCCGGGTCGCCGACGAGGCCGATGTCGCGCGCGTGGTGGGCTTCGCACGCGAGACCGGGCTGGAGCTCGCCGTTCGGAGCGGCGGCCACAGCGGCGCTGGGCACTGCACCACGGACGGAGGGATCGTGCTCGACCTCCGAGACATGAAGGCGCTGGACGTCGACGTGGAGGGGCAGACGGCGTTGGCCCAGGCCGGCCTGACCGCGATCGAGTACTCGACTGCGGCGGGCGCCCACGGACTGGCTACCGGCTTCGGCGACACCGGATCGGTGGGGATCGGAGGGATCACGCTGGGCGGCGGGGTCGGCTACCTCGTCCGCAAGTACGGGATGACCATCGACGACCTCTTGGCCGCGGACGTCGTGACCGCGGATGGGGAGCTGCTTCGCGCGGACGAGGACCGCCACCCGGACCTGTTCTGGGCCATCCGGGGCGGGGGCGGCAACTTCGGGGTGGCCACCCGGTTCCGGTTCCGCCTCCACGAGCTCGACACGGTCGTTGGCGGGATGCTGATGCTCCCCGCCAGCGCAGAGGTCGTCGCCGAGTTCATCGCGCTGGCCGAGGCCGCGCCGGAGGAGCTCTCGACCATCGCCAACGTCATGCCGGCGCCGCCGATGCCGTTCGTGCCGGAAGAACACCACGGGAAGCTCATCGTGCTGGCGTTCATGTGTTACGCGGGCGAGGCCGAGGCCGGGCAGCGCGTGCTGGCGCCCTTCCGAGCCCTGGTCGCGCCGATCGCGGACATGGTGCGGCCGATCAAGTACCCGGAGATCTATCCGCCGGAGGACGAGTCTTACCGCCCCACGGCATTGACGCACACGATGTTCATCGACACCGTCGATCATGGCGTCGCGGAGACGATCATGAAGCACCTCGAGTCCTCCGACGCGAGCATGCGGGTGGCCCAGCTGCGCGTGCTGGGCGGCGCGATGGCTCGCGTCCCGGCCGACGCGACGGCCTTCGCCCACCGCGCCAGCAAGATCATGGTCAACGTCGCCTCGTTCTACGAGGGGCCGGAGGACAGGTTGGTCCGCCAGTCATGGGTCGACGACCTCGCCGCGGCGCTGCGGCAGCGCGACAACGGCGCGTACGTCAACTTCCTGGTCGACGAGGGCGAGGCCCGGGTCCGCGAGGCCTACCCCGGTCCCACGTGGGATCGCCTCGCGGCCATCAAAGCTCGATACGACCCCACGAACCTGTTCCGGCTCAATCAAAACATCCCGCCAGCGGCCCGCGAGGACGGAGGGGAATGAACCGCTGGGACTTGACCGACATGTCGCTCGACGCCCTCCTCACCGGCCCCGGCGAGTCCAATGATGCTCCCTGCTCAAAGGCGTTCGACCAGGAGCCGGTACCTGCCGCTTGAAAACCACGATGTGACCTGGAGGTAGTAGGTCCCGCTCCTCCTGGCTCTGAAGGTGAGCGCCTCTGGTTTCCCCTTTCCCCGAGCACTGGATCCCTGCAACCAGCGGCATGGCCCGACCCAGTCACAGCCAGGCTCCACTTGCCAGATCTGGACGGTTCCGGGCTTCCACACGTAGAGGTCGTAGTCGAGTCGCGCGGGGACATCCAAGGTGACCCCATAGTTGAACCCCCGCCTCAGCCTGACCTTGAACACATCGTTCACGTTTGACGGGTAGGAGACCCGACCCCGAGCCATTCCCGAGATGCGCTCCGCGCCCGCGATGTTCCCCGAACTCAGTCGGCTCGTCGTGGGGCTCGCAGCAAGCGCCGTTGCGGCGTTGACGCGGCCACTGGTCGCCGTCCAGCCACCCGCCAGGTCAGCCGGATGGTCGACCGCACTCAGGACGGCGTTCCGCAGTTGCACGACACTGTATTCAGGGTGCACCGACTTCACGAGCCCAGCCACCCCAGCCACCATGGGCGCGGAGAAGGAAGTACCGTCTACTACCGCATAGCTGCCCGGTGGCGATGTCGTCAGGATGTCCACACCCGGAGCCGCGAGATCGACGGAGTCGTGACCGAAGTTCGTGAAGAAGCACGGGTTGATCTTCTGCACTTGGAGTGCGCAGCCCGTCGCGTACCCGTATTGGTCCTGGTCGTTGCTTGCGGCAACCGAGAGGATGCCTGGTATGTCGTATGAAGCCGGGAACAGAGGCGCGTCGGCAAGCTTGGTGTTGCTGAAGTCGGGGAGCGCCATGTCGTTGTTGCCGGCCTCATTCCCAGCCGCCACCACAGAGAGGACTCCGGCCTTGTAGGCCGCCTGGAAGGCGAGCCACTCTGGGAGAACGAACACGTCGCCGGTGGCGCTGAAGTTGATGATGTCGGCGTCGTTGTCGATCGCGTACGCGATCGCAGCCAACTCCTGGAAGACGAACTTCACCCGCAGGATCATCAAGCGACACCCCGGGCAGACCCCGCTGCCGCCCACGCCGTTGTTCATCGCGGCCCCGGTGACGCCGGCGACCTCGGTCCCATGACCCTGAGGATCTTGAGGAACGTTATCGTTCTCGACGAAGTCCCACCCGTACGTGTCGTCGACGTAGCCATTGCCATCGTCGTCGAGCCCATTTCCCGGTAGCTCATCCAGGTTCGACCAAAGACTCGTCAGCAGGTCGGGATGCGTGGCTTCGATCCCGGTGTCGATGATGGCGATGACTGTCTCGGATGATCCAGTCGTGGTCGACCACCCATCGGATGCGTCGATGTCAGCATCGCTCAGACCCTGGACCGTGTCCGGGGGTGGATCAGCGATCTGATGCGGCTGTCCGTCGTTCCTCAGCCCCCATTGTTCTGTGAAGAGAGGATCGGTCGGCACCACCTCGTCTCGATGCGTGAGCAGGTTTGGGACGGCCCACGCGACGGAGGGATCCCTTTCGTAGTCGTTCATCGCTCGAAGGACATCCATGCTGGGAGGGATCTTGACCAGGGTCGCGCCGAATCGGGGGATACGGTCGACTACGCGAGCGCTGGCCCTTCGCAGGAGACCAGATCGATCCCTCTCGGTGGCCGACGGCTCGAAGCCGACGATGAGCCGACCCTTCGCGTAGGAGGAAGATGCGGGCTCTCTCGAGCGCTTCTTCGGCTGTTCAATGTTGCTGACGGACTTGGCTGGCTCGTGCCTGGGCTGCGCGAGAACGGTCTGTGTGACCAGCGCGCTTGCCACTGTCGCGGCCAGGATCATCCTGGCGGCTGCAGATCGCACGCCTCCCCCCAGAAACTGCAAACTCGCAGGAGATTGACAGAAGTTGATCCGCCCGGCAAGGCGTCGAGGATCGGATCGATCGTCCCGCGACCGCTACCAGCGCTCGCGGTGGACCACGTCGTCGAACGCCCGCCGTTTGGGCCGGCTGATCGGTTTCAGCGGCCGGCCGGCCGGATAGCCCAGTGCGACGAGGATGACCACCTCCCGGTCTTCGGGGAGCCCTAGGATTCTGCGGGCGAGCGCCTGGTCGCCGACGGAGGCGTGGCCACTCCCGATCCCTAGGTCCGCGGCGGCGAACATGATCGACATCGTGGCTTGCCCGGCGTCGCACCAGAACGTGTCCCGCTCGTCCCGGTCCTCGGAGACGGGGATGACTAGGGCGATGGTGGCCGCCGAGGTCGCGACGTGCGATGCGTACCGCCAGATGCTCGACAGCTCCCGGAGGCGCTCCCGGTCGGTCACCGCGACGAAGTCCCACGCCTGCTGGTTCACGGACGACGGCGTGCGCCGGCCGGCCTCGAGGATCCGGTCGAGGTCGGATCGCTCGATCGGCCGGTCGGCGTACCTCCGCACGTTCCGGCGAGCCCGGATCGCGTCCCACGTCTCCACGCGAGGACCATAGGCCCTCCCGGGCATCGCCGCGAGCGAAGGGATTCCCCGGTCAGATCCGGCGGCGATAACGGAGGATCGCAAGTGGGGCGAACACCGCCGTGATGACGGCCATCGAGATCACGGCGTCGACGACCGGTTCGGCCACCGGGCCTCCGAGCATCAGCCCTCGCGCCGCGTCGATCACCGAGGTCACCGGGTTCGCCTTCACGAAGGCCTGGAGCCACCCGGGCATCGTCTCGACCCTGGCGAAGGCCGTGCTCGCGAACGTCAACGGCAGGATGATCATGAATCCCCACGTGTTCACCGACTCGGTGGTCCGGGCGGTGATGCCGATGAAGGCCATGGGCCAGCACATCACGAGCCCCCACCCGGCCACGACCAGGAGTGCGCCCAGGGCGCCGGCCGCCCCGCCTCCGAACCGGAAGCCGAGCAGCGTCGCGAAGCCGGTGATGATCAGGACGCTCCAGACGATCCTCACGCCGTCCGCCGCGATCCGCCCGCCGATCACCGCCGAACGCGTGATGGGCAGCGAGCGGAACCGGTCGATCACGCCACGCTGGAAGTCGACGTTCAGCGCGATGGCCGTCGTGAACGGCAGGAACGACACGCTCTGGACCAGGATCCCCGGGAGCGCGAACTGAAGGTATTCCCGGCTGGAGCCGGCGATGGCCCCGCCGAACACATACACGAACAGCACGAGGAACATGAGTGGCTGGATCGACATCTCGACGAGCTGCTCGGGAGTGGCCTTGATGTGCAGCAGGTTGCGGCGGGCGATCGTCAGGGTGTTGCGAACGACGTTCGGATGTGCGGACGGCGCCAGGGTCGCGGTGCTCATGCTCGGCTCCTCTCGTTCGGCTCGTGGTGTGCCTCGTCGGTCGTGGGATCCGTCTCGGCGAGATGTCCGGTGATGGCCAGGAACACCTCGTCCAGGCTCGGACGGCGGAGCGACAGGTCGTCGATGGCGATCCCTTCCTCGTCGAGTCGGCGCACCACACGGCCGAGCACCGATCGGTCATCGATCGAGATGCTCACGACCTGTCCGTCCGTGTGTGTGCCGTCGTCACCGTCGGCGTAGGCGGCGAGGATCTTCTCGGTCTCGGGGACGTCGGCGGGGTCGGCCGGTCGGGCCTGGAGGACCTGTCCCCCGATCCGGGTTTTCAGCTGCTGCGGCGTGCCCGCCGCGATCACCCGGCCGTGATCGATTACCACGATCTCGTCCGCGAGCCGATCGGCCTCCTCCAGGTACTGCGTGGTCAGGAGGACGGTCGTTCCTTCCGCCACGAGCGCCCGGATCATGCCCCACAGCTCGAGCCGGCTCCGGGGGTCCAGGCCCGTCGTCGGCTCGTCCAGATACAGGAACCTCGGCCGTCCGACCAGGCTGGCGGCGAGGTCGAGCCGGCGCCGCATCCCACCCGAGTAGGTCTTGACGTACTTGGTGGCCGCGTCCGAGAGGTCGAAAGCGTCGAGGAGCTCCTTGGCCCGGGCACGCGCGACCTTCGTGGGGAAGCCGAGGAGCCTTCCCAGCATGAACAGGTTCTCCTGCCCCGACAGCAGCTCGTCGACGGCCGCGTACTGCCCGGTGAGGCCGATCAGGCTTCGCACCTTGGCCGGCTCCCTGACGACGTCGTGGCCGCCCACGGTTGCTCGGCCGGCGTCAGGCCGGATGAGGGTCGACAACACCCGGATGGCGGTCGTCTTCCCCGCGCCGTTCGGCCCGAGCAGCCCGAAAACGGTTCCCTCCGCGGCCACCATGTCGATGCCGTCCAGCGCCCGGACCTTCCCGAACGTCCTGACCAGGCCCTCGGTCTCGATCGCAGAACTCATGGCTCCTCCTCTTCCATTTCGTGCTGCCAACGCTGATGTGACCGATGATTAATCCAGACCAGCCCTCGTCGCGGAACTCATCGGAACCGTCGGAAGAACTCGCGCAGGTCGCCGACCAGCAGGTCGGGGGCGTCGGAGGCGGCGAAGTGTCCGCCCCGATCGAACGTCGACCAGTGCACGATGTTGTTCGAGCGCTCGGCGAACGTTCGGACCGAGCGGAAGTCGTTGGGGAACACCGAGACCCCGGTGGGCGTGTCGTTCGGCACCTCCCGGTAGCCTGCTCCGGTGCGCGCGTCCTCGTAGTACTGCCGGGCTGACGACCCCGCCGTCTCGGTCACCCAGAAGATCGTCACGTGGGTGAGGAACCGGTCCCGGTCCACGTTGTCCACGTTTTCACCGCGGAAGCCCATGAACAGCTCGCTGTTCCATGCGAGCTGCCCGGCCGGGGAGTCGGTGAGCCCGTAGGCGAGCGTCTGGGGCCGGGTCTGCTGGATCTTCACGTAGCCGGAGACGGCGTCGAAGTTGGCCAGGATCTCCATCCCTTGCCGCTCGAAATCGGAGAGCTCGGCCATCTCCTTCGGATCGCCCGACGGGAACGCGAAGATCTGCAGGAGGTGCACGCCGACGAGGCCCTCGGGTTTCAGGATGCCGAGCTCGCGGGTGATGAGGGCGCCGGCGTCCCCGCCGTGCGCCCCATACCGCTCGTACCTCAGGCGCTTCATCAGCTCGTCCCAGGCCCCGGCGGTCCGCGCGCTGTCCCATCCCGTGTCGGGGGTTGGGCCGGAGAACCCGTAGCCGGGGATCGAGGGGATTACCAGGTCGAAGGCATCGGCCGGATCGCCGCCGTGCGACCGGGGATCGGTGAGCGGCCCGATGAGATCGAGGAACTCTGCCACCGAGCCCGGCCAGCCGTGGGTGAGGATCAGCGGCATCGCGTTTAGCTCAGGTGAACGGACGTGGAGGAAGTGCAGGTTCGCGCCGTCGATCGTCGTCGTGAACTGAGGGAACTCGTTGAGACGAGCCTCCTCCTTGCGCCAGTCATATGAGGTTCGCCAGTATTCGGCCATCTCACGGACGTACTCGAGCGGCGTCCCGTAGCCCCATCCGACTCCGGACGGCTGGTCGGGCCACCGGGTTCGCGCGAGGCGGTCCCTGAGTTCCTCGAGGTCCGCATCCGAGACGTCGATCCGGAACGGCCGGATGTCCTGGTCCAAACGCTTCGGCGGGGTCATGGCGCCTCCTCCCTCACATGCCGCGACGTTCCCACGGCCACCTTGACCAGCAGATTAGGATGGGATGAGGACGCTTTCGGTCCTATTCCCGGCGTATCGTGTGAACGTTCGGGGAACGTTCGATCCGGCGGAGGGGAACGGTGTTCGGCGCGTCGAGACCGGCGACCAGGCTCCTGGCCATGCTCGAGCTGCTCGAGACGCGAGGGCGCGTGAGCGGACGGGAGCTGGCCGAGCGGCTGGGGGTCGACCCCCGCACGGTGCGTCGCTACGCCGTCAAGCTGGAGGAGCTGGGCATCCCCCTCGAGGCCGAGCGCGGACCGTACGGCGGGTACCGCCTGCGTCCGGGGTTCAAGCTCCCGCCGCTCATGCTCACGGACGCCGAGGCGACGGCCGTGGTCCTGGGGCTGATCGTCAGCCGTCAGACCGGGATCTCGACCGAGGGACCGGCCGTCGACGAGGCGCTGGCCAAGATCCTCCGGGTGCTTCCGAACGAGCTCCGCGACCGGGTCGGGGCCCTCGAGGGGAGCCTGGGATTGACCTGGAGGACCAGGGAGCCGCAGCCGCCGGCGACCGACGTCGTCCTCACGCTGGCGGCCGCGATCCGGGCGAAGCGAAGCGTGACCATCCGGTACGCGACGCCCGGACGCGAGGAGACCGAGCGCACGGTCGCGCCGTACGGCCTGGTGTTCCACGGCGGTCGCTGGTACCTCGCGGCGCACGACGACCGGTCGGGCGAGGTGCGGACGTTCCGGGTGGACCGGGTTCGATCCGCGGAGGCTCGCCGGGAGCGCGTGGATATCCCCGAGGGGTTCGACGCCGCGGACCACGTCGCCCGCTCGATCGCCCGGATCCCATGGGGATGGGAGATCGAGGTCGAGCTGAAGACCTCGCTGGAGGAGGCGACGCACCGGATCCCGAGGACGGTGGGGACCCCAGAAGTGCTGGACGGGATGGTGATCCTTCGAGCCCGGAGCGACGACCTGGACGCGGCGGCCCGGATGCTGGCCACGCTGCCCTGGCCGTTCGCCGTGCGGCGTCCCGACGAGCTCCGGGCCTCGCTCAAGGGTGTCGCCGAGATGTTGGTGAAGGCCGCCGGGTGACCGGCGTAGCCTGTCCGCGGCATCATCCGACCGCGTATCCGGTCCGAACCCGAGGAGCCACGTCCTGAGCGAACTGGCCACCGA